>FUFK010040779.1_pt1 | contig 136627 bp, 137 predicted proteins | sample 1021851 | NCBI WGS metagenome assembly FUFK01 (sample SAMEA51879418, study PRJEB19060) | metagenome | reverse complement strand
ATCTTGATGAAGTTGAGGCTATGGATTCTATCCCGGGAATGGAAACCCAGGAGGGGAGACAAAGAAGCATTGACTATTTTTGGGATGGCGGAAGAGAAAACCTAGAAGATGAAAAGGATCCTGCAACTGGATATCCACGTTTTAAAAAGATTAATAGAAAAGATGCAGGCAATTGGAAAGGTTATCAAGTGGTGCTATTCAACGACTCCACAGGGAGGGATACTTTCTATTTTCTTCTTGACGGCGAAACACCCATTTTTTACATCGCCACACAGCCGCACAAGGATGGCGTCATAACTGGAAATGTTCGTAAATCGGGAGGTAAGTTTTATACCACTGATTTCTATAAATGGCTCGTAGATCAGCACGGTGTGNTNTATAGCGATACTATGCAATCCCCCGGGGGACAGAAGATTTGGGCTCGCTTGGACCAAGATCCTGAAGTAAACGTTGAAAAAGATGGAGATCGCTTGAGGGCTACACGATGAAACTAATCCTTGAAAACTGGAAGAACTTCCTAAACGAAGAAGACGGTGACGAAAGTCTACCGCCTGAATTGCGTAACCTGCCCCAACATATCAAAGACACTATTCCTGCTGATATTAGAAATAAATATATGAAGGGGTATCCAAAGCTTGTTCCCGGGGAAAGAATNAAAACTGANTCAGTATGGGAAGGNACTGTTGGNGNATCTCCNGCTCAGATNCCNGCNGNCACTTTATTAACAGTAGNTCAANAAATAAAANAGGGTCGATATTCTTTTAAAGTNGTCCAACCTACTGCGATAAAGGTNGGTATGANTTTNGAAAGAGAAGCAACAATCTCTCCTGACGATGAACTAATGGTCGCTGGGTATCAGTTGTGGAAGCACACATCTGCAGGAGATGAAAGATGAAGCTAATCCTTGAAAACTGGAAGAACTTCCTAAACGAAGAAAAGAAAGGCGCTTACTCGTTTGATTATGACGAGACCCTTATAAAGTACAAGACAGACCCTGAAGATCCTGAATTCAGCACCATATACGACAAGCCTCACGAAGAGAACATCGCCAAACTAAGAGAACTCGCCGCGGCTGGTGAAACTGTCTATATTGTTACTTCCCGCTCAAAGCGTACAAGAGAGAAGTATCCTTGGGACACAGCGCCCGATCCAGAAGAACTGGTTGCCGATCTAAATCTTCCAGTCAAATCTATCCACTATACAAACGGAGACTTGAAGGCTGAAACACTTTTATCTCTTGGAGTTATCGAACATTGGGACGACGACGAAGAAGAGATTGCGGCGGCCAAAGAAGCAGGTATCAAAGCAAACTTTGTCCCGGGAGATAAGGAAATACGCGAGACAATGTTATCAATGTGGGCAAACAAGCTTCAAGAGGCTGGTATTGAGCCAGCACCCAAGATGAAAAAGTATCTTAAAGATCATCCTTACATGGAGCCTGACGGGCTACAAGAACGTTGCCAGAAAGGCTACAAGACGCACCCAACTCGCAAAACAAAGAAGATGTATGGCAAAACATACAGAAACTGCATCAAAGCCGAGGAAGGCAAAGACCCAAAGGTCGGCACAGGCAAAAAACCAAAAGGTTCAGGTCGCAGACTTTACACTGACGAGGACCCAAGCGATACAGTCTCTGTAAAGTTCCGAACAGTTCAAGATGTAAAAGACACACTATCAAAGAAATCCTTCAAAGCAAAGTCCCATAAGCGTCAGTCTCAGATTATCAATCTTATTCATCAGCGGGTGCGCGCGGCCTATCAGAATGCTAAGGATCCTAAGACCAAAGCAAGATTGAAGAGAGTTCTTGATCACGCTGAGAAAAGAAAAGAAGCGTCAAAAGAAAAAACTAAACGGTTACAAAAGAAAAAAGACTAATTAACATAGTCAAAGGGGCTACTAGATAATGACAATTGATTACAAACAACTCGAAGCTCTTGTAAAAGAGGCAATGTTTACCGGCGGTGGAATCAACGAACCATCTGCGCCAGAAGGCGTTCCACACAGAATGCCTGCAGCCGACACGGAGACTCCTGAGCAAGATAAGGGTGACCCAGAAGCAAACAAGCTTTATGATGTTGCTCTCGCAGCCAGAGAAGCCACTGAGAAGCTCGTAGTGGCTCTTGACGAGCCGATCTATGATGGTGCCTATGAGCACGCTTTTAAGGCGTCTGCGTGCCTTAGAAAGGCCCTGAACAGCCTTGAGGATGCTGGCGCTCATCCAATGCCTGGCCAGAGAGTTGTCGCCCCTGACAGGATTCGGCAACCTTACGGCATGGGCGGAGGAATGAATTACTACAGCATGGGATATGCTGGTGTTGGCGCCATGGGTGCCGGGCTGGAAGAGCAAACAGAGACTGAGATGTCTTCAAACGTAAGAAGTGCAGTTGAAGCCGTAGACAGATTGACCGATGAAGAGAAAAGACAGTTCACAGCTTACATGCTTGGATTGGCTCAAGAGGATTAAAAATGAAGATTTCAAAAAATAAACTTAGAAAGATGATTGCTGAAGAGTTAAATGGCTCTTCTGTTTTGCTTGAAATGCCGACAGCACCGATTGTCGGACAGGAGCAGACTGGACCTTACACAAAGGACCCTGATGGATATGAAGGTGAGATGGCAAAGCGGTCTCTTTATCATATGGCCTCACAGTCGCAACAACTTCATGACATGCTTCAGGATGATGAAAATCTTGAGCCTTGGGTTGCAGCAAAGATCACCAAAGCAGCAGATTATCTTGAAAAAGCCTTTAAGGCTATCACATACGATAAGCAAAATCCGGAGGGAAGATAATGTGGGATTGGGCACACTTTAAAAACGAAGGCTGGCTGGCACACCTTAAGCGTTCAGCAAAGTTATCTGGTTTGTTGATTCTGTCAGGATTAGCAATGATAGGTCATATGCTGGTGCCGTTTTGGCAGCAGCCGGGTTGGCTAAGTATATCGGGTGTTAGAGACGCTTTGGATGAAGCACTGAAGAGATAGAAATTGCAAAAAATAGTTGGACTGATTCACTCTCTAACTATTTTGATTCTTTTTGATCTCTTCGCGACTTTGCTTTGGGTCCAGTCTGGATTAGCTACGGAAGCCAATCCAGTCATGAACTACTTCTTGCAGTGTTCACCAGCTTTATTTATCTTCGCCAAATTAGGACTTAGTGCAGTTGGGATTTGCATCCTTTATTTTTTTAGAACAAGATTCAAGATAATGATCTTTAATATTTTTTTAGGATTGAATATAATCTATCTTCTTGTATTTGCTTACCATTTATCAGCCGCTCTTTTTCTTCTTTTTTCAACTATTTAATAAACAATGCATAAATGTGTAAACAATACTGTTGGAAACGTTTATCATCTTGAACAGATGGTTGATAACTTTTTTCCTTACTCTCAAAAGAAACTTGGGTTTGATAAGGAAGCAACGATTGTCTTCCAAAGTGATGAGGACAATGCCGGGAGGATGTTAGGTAAAACTGCTTACTACGATCCTGAGAACTTCCAGGTTGTTCTTTACACAGACGGTAGGCACCCAAAAGATATCTTAAGGTCTTTATCTCACGAGTTGGTGCATCACGCACAGAACTGCCGAGGAGATTTTACAAAGGACAACCCTACTTATGAAGGATATGCCCAGAAAGATCCGCACCTTAGAGAAATGGAGCGAGAGGCATATGAAAAAGGAAATTTAATATTTAGGGACTTTGAAGACCTAATTAAAACAGGAAAAATTGATGTGGAGATTGATTTTTCAAAAACAGGAGAACCAAAAATGTCACTTAAAGAGTGGAAAAACAACGAAATCAACACTAAGTTGATGAAAAAGTGGGGACTTCTTAACGAAGCCGCTAAGCCAGACTTCCTTGATCTTGACAAGGATGGCGACAAAGAAGAGCCAATGAAGGACGCCGCGAAGGATGCTAAGGACGAGAAAGAAGATCTTGACGAGGCACATTGCGGACGAGCCGAGGATGAGATTGAGGAGGCTGTTGAGGAAACAGCAGCGCCAAAGATGATCTCTGTCCACGAGGCAAAGCAAATCACCCGCAGAATCTTAGAAAGAGTTAGAAAGGAGTCTAAGTAAAATGGTAGCACCACACGTAAAAAGAAGAAGAAGAGCAGAGGCTGCTCGTAAAGCCGCTGCAAAGGCAGCCGCAGCAGCACCAAAGGCTGCTCCCGCACCAGCCCCAGTTGTTGAGCCAGAGCCAGCACCTGTCGTTGAAGAGGTTGCTGAAGAGGTTGTTGAAGAGGTTGTTGAAGAAGCTATAGAAGAGGCTGTAGAGGAAATAGCAGCAGAGCCAGCGCAGGATCTAGCATCACTTCGCAAGTGGGAACTTATTGAACTTGCTACTGAAGCGGGTCATACCGTCGTCGGTCTCACTAAAAAAGAGATCGTAGAGCTTCTAAGTTAACAAGATGGACTTTCGTCGTTTAACGCGCCAGTTCATTCAGAACGAAGGCAAAGGACCAAGTGTGTCTAGTTATCTTCAGTCTATATCTGAAGTTCTCCAGAATATATCTCCACGCTCTCGCACCGACGAGCGCAGGATTGAAATGGCTAGGCAAAGTCTAAAAGAAGTAAGACGACACATGCGCCGTCTTCAAGAGCGCGTTAGCATTCTTGAAGAGCAGGTTACTATATTAGAAGAAAACAAGGATAAGTAAATAATGTCTCTTCTGGATGAAGGCAAAGCAAACACACACCTAACTCACCTTGAGGAGCTTGTTTTAACACGGGGCTCGAAAGGGTATGGTATGGCCCGGGCATTTTTGCTTGAGTTGCTAGAAGAGTTAAAGGGAAATGTTGATTCAAGAGTAAAGACCTCTGTCAAATGGGACGGTGCTCCTGCTATTTTTGCTGGCATTAATCCAGAAAATGAAAGGTTCTTTGTAGGGACAAAGTCTATTTTCAATAAAGTCCCGAAGATTAATTACACCCCCGAAGATGTACAGAAAAACCACGGGCATGCTCCCGGATTGGTCGATAAACTAACAAAGGCGCTTCGGTATCTTCCCCCTCTCGGAATCCAGAAAATTCTTCAAGGCGATTTCATGTTTGATGATGAGATGGTTAAAACTGTTGATATAGATGGTGAACCTCATTATGCGTTTAAGCCAAATACCATCACATATGCAGCACCTGTTGATTCGGACCTTGGTCAGGAAATCGCTGAGTCAAAGTTTGGTATTGTTTTTCATACAACTTACGATAGTTTGGACAGTGGTGCTTCTTTCGGTGCTGATGTAAGTGGGCTAAATAAGGTTCCGGGCGTATGGGTTGATGATGCTTATTTTACAGACGATACTGGAACCGTTACTTTAACTAAGGATGAAGAGGCGGAAGTTAAGGAGTTGGTTTCTGCAGCAGATACTGTTAATGAAAAGGTTGACTATGAGGGTCTTCCATTAGATCTTCTCAACATTTATATTAACTCCGAGATCAAAGGAGGCGAGTTCCTTGAGGATCCGGCTAAATCTTTCCTTGGGTTCAAACGCTGGTACTCAGGACGACTTGAAAAGAGAATTGATAATCTTAAGTCTGCAAGAGGTAAGATGCGAGCAACCGAAAAAGGTCAAGAAATGCTTGCCTCTTTTGACGATAGGCGAGAAGATCTTTTGAATCTTTTTAGAGTTTCGCGACACCTATTTGAAGCTAAGAACATCTTTATTAAGAAATATAACAACGCTGTATATAACACAAAGCATTTTATTGATGATGGGTCCGGGGATCTCGTGGCAAGTAACCCAGAAGGTTATGTTGCTGTTGATCATATTGGCAATGGTGTTAAGTTTGTTGATCGTTTGGAGTTCAGCAAAGCCAACTTCGCAGTTGACAAGGGTGCTAAGTTCCAGCAGGCCGAGAGTCTTACGGTGTATTGGGGATCTGATGGGTTCTCTGTAACAAAGACACTTTTAGAATGGTCTCGCAACCTTCCTTCTGTTAAGAACAAAAACCAAGAGCTTTATGAAAATCTTCTTGGTGGTGCTCCAATCACTTCTTTGGTTCGAGAAGCAAGCAAGGTAAAGGTTGCTTTGGCCGAGGCAGTCAACTGGGCCCTGAACGAGCAAGATCAAAAGAAAGTTATTGCTATTTACCCCGGACGGTTCCAGCCCATGGGCCGTCACCACTATGCAACTTACAAAGCACTTGCTGATCAATTTGGCTCTGAGAATACTTTCATAGTAACTTCCAACAAGATGGGGCCTAAGTCTCCCCTCGACTTTGAGGAAAAGAAAAAGATCATGGTCGCACACGGTGTGCCTGCTGATAAGATTGTGATGAGCAGAAACCCATATCAGGCAGTTGAGCTTACTNAGAACTTNGACCCGGCGAGCTACCGCTGTTGTNTTTGCTGTNGGTGGGAAGGATATGCGTGACAGCCCCAGATTTGCCAATCTAGACGGTATGACTAAGAAAGGCACTCCTGCTTACTACAAGACATACAGGCCGGGAGAGGAGCTTATAGGGCTTGACAAACATGGCTATATTGCAGTTGCGCCACACGTTGAGATTGATGTCCCAGGGTTCGGTGAGATGTCAGGAACTACTTTAAGAAAGGCTCTTAAGGGTGCTTCGCAAGAAGATTTTAAAACCATTATGGGATTTTATAACCAAGAAATATATGATATACTGCAAGGAAAGCTTGAAGAAATGTCCGCTATGGCTGGTGGTGCCGTAGCCGGCTTCGCAGGACGAGCGCCTGATGTTGTAGGCTCCGAGAAGAAAAAGAAGAAGATTCTTCCGGAAGAACAAGAGATTGTTACTGAGGTAATGGACTATTTACTAGGAATATCGGTGGGCTAAAAATGATTGATCGTAAAGAATTTGCAGAAGAGCTAATGCTTCGTGAGAATGTGCGCAAAGCCATTCGCCACGTTTTAAACAAAAAAGAAACAAAAAGATTAAATGAAGAAAAAGAACTTCGTTCTGTTATTCGCTCCCTCTTAGAGGGACAGTCTGCTGTTGCTTCTGTTGCAAAGCATGATAGCACAGGTATCAACACACTTGAGGACCTACTTAAAAACTCTAACGTTCTTTCAGTTTTGGAAACTGGATATAAATCGTTAACCACCGACAAACAACAAAGAGATTCATACCGTAACCACATTCTCAATGCTGTTGAGAAATCTCTCGCTCCGGAAGAGTCACGCAAGGAGGCCGGCGAAGATAGTGAGTTGGGCCCTGTTGAAGAAGAGGTTGAAATTAACATTTCGGATAGACCAGAGGATGATCCAGATTTTATTGATGTTTCCGACGAGGATCCTGAGCCAGAACCTGAGCCAGATGAGCGTGAGACATTTGGTCTTGAGGGAGAAGATAAGACCGGCCGCAATAGAGCGTATGATGATTTCCAAGATATTGAAAAGAATATTTTAACTGCATTTGATAATCTAGATAATGTTAATGATATTAAGATGTTTGAAGAATATCTTTTAAAGAACCTTTCTTTGTACTTTGATAAGTATGAAAGTGAATTGCAGATTAATCCCGAGGAACCAGCAGCTGCTGTTGCAGCTGTACCGGATGAGCCGACGTCGGCGCCAGAAGAAACCAGCGATCCAGAGACGAACATTCCTGATTTTGAGTTGGAAGAAGGAATGGAAATTAATTTAGAGAGTTTAATAGACAAACTTTTAGAACAGTAGAATATGACAAACCCTAACATAGAAAAGGGTTTTAGTAGAAACAAATCACTATCAAATACATTACGCAATGAAGGTAAATCTTCTGAAGCGTTTGAAATAATGTTATCTGCTTTAACTCTTGAAGAAGTTATAGGATTAAAGTTAGAGTGCTCCATGAAGCTTACTAATGGTAAGCTGTATGGCTTTAATCTTTGGTCAAAAATAGTTGATATTGCTAAAGAAGCATTGTATAATGCAGTTATTAGCGTTGCTGATACCAATGCAGAGATAAGAAGAATATTGGGCGTTAACCCAAGTTCGTGGGTAGATATAAAGAGAAAGTTCGACACAGACAGAGAATAAAGAATTTTTCTGATCTTGTCAATAAAAAAATAAGGGGGTGACAGGTTTCGACAGGGTAAGGAAGATGGATAGTGCAGGTTGTGACAGCTAACTCAATCACATAAAACTTTAGTTAGAAACATATAACTGCAAACGACGCAGATTACGGTTTAGCACTAGCTGCTTAATCCCCGGTTGTTCTTCGCCGGGTGTCCAAGAAGAACACAACCAAAAAAACGCTTTTGCCTTTTTGAGCGGATCGAATCAAATTTGATACTTTGTTTGTTTAGAGAAATAAACTAAACCTGTGAATGACTTGAAGTTGGATATACTTTGGACGTGGGTTCGATTCCCACCACCTCCACCAAAAAATATAAATTTTGCTTGCAATATACAATTAATATTAATATAGTAATAATTAATATAAGATGTATAGAGTATTATTTACTTTAACATTCTTTTTATTCTCTTGCTCAGATCTGCCTGAAGATCCAGAGCCACCAGTTGAAGTAAGTTATGGCGATCGCATGTTTGATTTGCAATGCACTTGGCCGTCACTGAATTTTGAAGAAGGAACAGCAACGTCAGACAGTGTATTTTATTGCTGGGCAGAAGATGTATCCTCTGATATAATCGATGCTACATACGTTTCATTGGCACTTCAAATACCAGAACACTTAGACGAAAGAATTAGAATATGTGGAGAAAACTTATATCTTTACTCTGGTCACTCTCTTTATGATAACTTACTACCTTCTTTAACTAATCAAACCTATGCTTGTGTAAATGCTTATGATCAAATAAAAAATAATGAGTTTGATTGGTACTGGCACGAAGAAGAAAGAATGTTAGAATTTAATTGGCGCCCTGAGCAAAACCCGCCTGTGGATATGTTTTTAGTCATAGATGAGCCAGCTTATGGCCTACCAGCTTACATTAATGGTTACTCTTCCAAAGGGGTTATCTACCTTAAAAAAGGTTTTTGATTTATAAAAGATGTATAAAGTATTATTTATTTTAACACTCTTTCTATTCTCTTGCCCAGTAGTGCCTGAAGAACCAGAAACAGTTGTCAGCGATGGCTATGGCGATTATATGTTCGACATGTCATGCCTTTGGGGTACCGGATATCCTGACAGTCAAAATACCCTCGGTATAGTAGTCTATTGCTTTGCAAGGAACATATCTTCTGAAATAGTGGTAGCTGACTACTTTTCTTTATCTGTTGAATATCCTAATGGAGAAGAAGGAAGAGTAAGAGTCTGCGGTGAAAATGTAGAACTATATTCAGGACACACCATGTATGATAATCTGCTTCCAGCACTCACAAACGACCGAAATGGGTGCGTTAATGTTTTTGATCCTGTTAAAAATAATGAGTTTGATTGGTTTTGGTATGAAGAAGAAAGACTGCTGGTATTTAGCTGGCATCCGGAAACCAACCCTCCATTGGATATGTTTTTAGTTATCGATGAGCCTGAGTATGGTGGTTTACCAACGATGTCTAACAGATATAATTCTAATAGTGGTGTTTACCTTAAAAAAAGTTCTTGATTTATATAAAATAAAGTATATTCTTATCTCAAAGAGAAATGAGTGTAAGACGACAAGACAAATCTCCAACTACTTATAGTTAGTGGAAGGAGACAAAGAAAAAATGTCAGATTCGAACAACAAAAAGATTCCAGCGTTCCTAAAAACAGTATATTTATCAAACCGTGAAATCCGCTTGATTCTTGCTGGCTTATATTCTCTAAACATGTCTGAGGAAGAAATAGAGGGAACGCTTTGGAAAAAGCTTTTATTTGAAAAACTTCACAAAAAGACCAGAAGAAAGAAAAACTAGTGTCTAGCAAAAAGAAGAATCGCCTCTCTAAAAGAGAAAAAGAAGTGCTGATCCTTAAAGCTATGTCTCAGTTTGGCGATCGCGGAGTTTACGATATTAGTCAAAGCACCCTTGGCATGGCTTTGTATGTTCATGCTGACAGTCGAGAAGATTCAAAAATTTTAAGAAGTCTAATCCCAACCGATTGGAATGGTCTCTATACAATCGTGCTTTACACTGAGGAGCCAGAGATATACGAAGACTAAAATCTGTATATCTTTATTAATCATGTTAACGGCAATAGGCGATGTAATGAGAGAATGTTATCGTCGTGGTTGGATTACAACTCGCGATGGAAATTGCTCTGTTCGTAAAAGAAAAGATAACAAGATATATGTCACCCCATCGGGTGTGAGAAAAAATCTTATACATCCAGAATATATTGAGAGAATAAAGATTCTAGAGGGTGGAGAATATTTAATGATTGAAATGGGCGAGAACCCATCTGGTGAGCTAGAAATGCATTGGCAACTTTTAAAGAACGCAAGATCTACAAGATGCGTTCTCCACGTTCATCCAACAAATATTGTTGCCGCCATGTATGCCGGCTGGGACTTGGAAAAAATGTCTAAACAGTTTCCGGAAGTTCACCGATACACAAGGGTGGGCCCCAATGTCCCGGTGCTGCCAGCAGTATCCAGAGAACTAGCAGACGCAACATCAAAAAGTTTTGGATTGGTTGGCGGCAGTGTTATATATGATGTTGTTGGGCAGGGAAATCACGGTGCTTGTGCGATCGCAGCAAATCCTTGGGACGCATTTGAGCACATTGAAAGATTAGAACATATTTGTCAGATTGTCTTGACATCTGGTGTAAGACCCTCTAATATATTTGTATGATAGTCAAAAAAGGAACAACAGTTTACCCTTCTATAAAAGGCGAATATAATTTTCACTACCCTCAGATCGAAGATCCGCATGTTTTATTGATGGATATCGAAGTTAATAGACTTCACTGGGCGGTGAGAGATGACAAAATGCCTGTAAAAGTTTGTAGTCCTGAAAACTATCTACCTTATAGTGTACTATGGATAGAAGTGCCAAGATAGCTCAGTTGGTAGAGCAGATGATTTGTAATCATCAGGTCGCAGGTTCGACTCCTGTTCTTGGCTCCATAAATTAAATATTCTTGGGGATGTAGCTCAGTTGGGAGAGCAGTTGCCTTGCACGCATCAGGTCGCAGGTTCGACTCCTGTCATCTCCACCATAAAACCAAAAGGCTTCTAAATGGTAAGTAGAAATGACCAAAAGTTTCCTGACAACGTTGTTTACAACTACGAAACAGAAGAATTTGATGCTAATATAAAACCGTACGGAACGAACGTGAGCGCGCCGGCGATTAAGCCAAACGACATGTCGTCAATCAAAGGACGTGCGATTACAGCGGCTGAAAAATATGCTGAAAAAGAAATAGATAAACTAAGAAAGCAAGCTGAATTGATTATAGAACAAGTAAAGGAAGTAAAAGAAAGAGTAGATGTGTCTAAAATTATTTATGAAGCTGACTTCAATATGCAACCAACAATAGGTAATAGATACTTCTTATATGAAAGAAAAGATGGCACTCACTTTTTATCCTTAATAGCTGAGACTCAATGGATTAAAATAGACCCTGGCAAGTTCTTGGCAGAAGTTGAGCTGTTGCCGGATCAAACATGGGAGATTATTCGGGGCGTAGCGCAGTCTGGTTAGCGCACCTGCTTTGGGAGCAGGGGGTCGTAGGTTCGAATCCTACCGCCCCGACCATTTTTAGAGAGGTGTCCGAGTGGCCGAAGGAGCAGCATTGGAAATGCTGTGTGGGTTCAAAGCCCACCGGGGGTTCGAATCCCCCTCTCTCTGCCATCTAGCATTATGAAACCATACTTTTACAAAGCAAAAATAATCTCTGTTTATGATGGCGACACTGTAACGGCCGTCATGGATTTGGGATTTAACATTACAAATAAGATCAAGATTAGACTCCACGGCATTAACGCTCCCGAAATAAGAGGAAAGCAAAGACCAGAGGGTTTAAAAAGTAGGGATTATTTAAGATCATTAATCCTTGACAAAGACGTAATCATACAAACATTAAAAGACAAAAAAGGCAAATATGGTCGTTATATTGGAATTATTCATTTAGAAGATAAAAATATTAACGAACTTCTTGTAGAATCAAGGCATGCCGAAAAGAAGGAGTATTAAATGAGTAATATGATGGCTGAACAATTGGTGCGAGCAACCCTTGCTCGTTTTGAAGCAGATAGGCAAGAGGCAATTGCTGTTATTGAGCTATATCTGAACAATCCCACCGGGGTCGCTGAGCACCCAAGTGTTGTTAACGAGATTGCAACTGCAATCGGAAATCTCGCAGATGCAGAAGAAGCAATTGGTGCGATTGAAAGAAACTTTTTAAGCCGATCAGAGGCTGAAGATGAGTGAAAAGCCCAGACCCACTCCCTACACAACCGTGTGTGTCTCAGGCGGCTTCGATCCTGTCCACATTGGTCATCTGAGGATGATACAAGAGGCATCCAAGTATGGTCATGTGGTAGTTATTGTTAACTCGGATGACTGGCTAATGCGTAAGAAGGGGTATATTTTTATGCCTTTTCAAGAGCGCTGTGAGATTTTAAGAGGATTTGCCACAACAGGCGAAACGACTTTTGTAGATGATACGGACGGCACTGTGTGCGAAGCTCTCCGACGCATTAAACCCGATTATTTTGCTAATGGTGGCGATCGTAAAACGAATAACACACCAGAGATGGATGTGTGTGAAGAGTTAGGTATAGAAATGCTTTGGGGTGTAGGCGGAGGTAAAATTCAAAGCTCCTCGACACTTGTGTCGGATGCCGGGATGGAACCACCACCCTTGGCCGATGATGATCTAAAGCCATCAAAAGTTGAGGTTCTAGCATCAGGCGATATAGCAAAAGTAGGAAACTATTAGAGAAGGGTTCTATTTACTACAGAACGGGGTCTCAATGAGCCGCAAGAAGATTTATGTGTTAGATACTAGTGTGTATCTAACTAACGCAGACGCAATATACGCTTTTAAAAATCATGATATTTATGTTCCTCTAAAGGTATTTGAGGAAATTGATAAACACAAGAAGCGCCAAGATCTTGTTGGCGCCCAAGCACGGAAGATTATTCGTATTTGGGATGAACTGCGCACAAAAGGAAGTCTTAAAAAAGGTGTCCGCATTCGTCAAGGGCTAGGTATTATCAAATCTGTATCTGCTGCCGATATAGATCGAGACGATCTACCACAAGATTTAGACATTAAGATCCCAGATCACCTTATTATTGCTACCGCTAGAACAGTTGCTAGAGAATCAGAAAGAAAAGTTATTCTTGTCTCCCGCGACATTAACATGCGGGTTATTGCGGACGCGATTGGTCTGCCTTGCGAGGACTTCCAGAATCAGCAAATTGTTGACGATAGTGACAGTATCTATACAGGCTTCTCAGAAGTTTTGGTAGATGATGAGATCATAGATCAGTTTTATGACAAAAAAGAAGTTTACCTTGAAGGCAAAAATCTTAAGACAAACGAATATGTGATGCTCATTTCCAATGCAAATGAAAAGAAGACGGCATTGGGAAGATTTGTTAACGAAAATACGCCAATCAGGCAGCTGCATAAAGACAGAAAGGGCGTATGGGGAATCAAGCCGAGAAACAAAGAACAATCTTTCTTGATTGACGCTCTTATGGATCCGAACATCGAGGTGATCACTGTCATTGGCAAAGCAGGTAGCGGTAAGACGCTCTGTGCGATCGCTGCAGCCCTTGAGCAGACCCTAGACGAGAGAACATCCACCTACACCCGTGTAATCGTTTCTAGACCCGTACAGCCGCTTGGAAAAGACATTGGTTTTTTGCCGGGCACAATGGAAGAGAAAATGTCTCCTTGGCTGATGCCCATTCAGGACAACCTGCAGACTCTAATGGGCAACGATAAGGTCACACTTGATATGTACTTGGAAAAAGGCACGATTGAGATTGAAGCAATCACTTATATCCGCGGACGCTCTATCGGAAAAGCCTTTATTATTATTGATGAGGCACAAAACTTGACAACTCATGAACTAAAGACTATAATAACAAGAGTTGGTGAAGGAACCAAGATTGTGCTAACTGGCGATGTAGAACAGATTGATAACGTCTACATAGATGCTACAACGAATGGTCTTACTCATGCAGTTGAGAAATTCAAAGACTTTGAGTTGGCTGCTCATGTAACCCTTCTAAAGGGTGAGCGCTCAAGAGTTGCTACTTTCGCCGCACAAAATTTGTGAGGTTAAAATGGAAAATATAGATTTAAATGAAGCTGTGAGTTCTGAGACGGGACTCAAAGAACTGGTCGTTAATTATATTGGCGAGAGATTAGCTCGGTCTGAAGAGGTGACTGTCGATATGGCAGTTGAGGTTTTTGCAGCCGAGTTCCCAGAGTTTTTGCTGGCAGTTGCGGAAGAGAATTTTCTTCGTGGATACGAACAGGCACTAGCCGATGTAGAAACGATGGAAAAGCAAAATGTTTAGCAGAGAGTACTACATTCACAACATTCCAGTGTTTGTCTACGGCGAAACTGAACCAGCCGTAGACATTCCCTTGTTCTGCTATCAGATAGAACGGATGTTACCAAAGTCTGTTCTGCGCAATGTTGATGTATGTTATATCTCGGAAAATCCGGCCCTTGATGGTCGTAACGCTGCTTACAACCACGGAGCCATTTATATGAAGCTAGACGAGCCCACGAACGAGGATATGATTGAAAACTTTGTTCACGAAGTGGCTCACGCTGTTGAGGTCGGAAATCCGCATGCTATCTATGATGATAGAATGTTAGCCGAGTTCTTGGGCAAAAGAAGAAAGCTGTACTACCTGCTGAAGGGAGAAGGGTTCGATCAGATGCCCCGCATCCGCTATGAAATGTTGGAGTATAATAAAATGTTCGATAACTTCCTAGCCAACGTAGTTGGGTATCCCAAGCTTCAGACAATAACGATGGGTTTGTTTTGCTCCCCATATGGTGCAACCTCTATCGAGGAATACTTTGCTAACGGCTTTGAAAAGTACTTTACAGAAAGCCCCCAGTATGTTAAAAGTATAAGTCCGGTACTGTACCAGAAAGTAGTAGAAGCACTGAATGACAGCCTCTAAGAAACATATATCATATTCCGAACTAAAAGATTGGGTTCATTGCCCGCATTACCACAAGAAAAGCTGGATTGAAAAGGTCGCTTCCTTTGAGGGTAATGAATATACCGCATTTGGAACTGCCGTTCACGATGTCTGCGAGAAGAAGCTTCTGCGTGAGAACATTGACGAAGCAAAAGTGTTCCAGATTGGATTTGACAAGGAATTAGAAAAACTTGCGGAAAAAAATATCGAAGTAAATCAGAAGAATGTTGAACAAATGCGCACAGCCGGCCCTGAGGTATTAGCCGAAGTTGAGGACGCGCTTGAAAACTACTTTGGAGACTACGAGGTTTATTCCTCCGAAGAGCTTCTATACGAAGAGATAGAAAACTTTGGGCTTTACTTTAAAGGTTTTGTGGATGCTGTCGTTAAGGTAGGAGACAAGTACCATCTCTTTGATTGGAAAACCTGTTCCTGGGGCTGGGATTCCCGTAAAAAGGCTGAAAAGATGGTCACATATCAGTTGACCCTGTACAAGCATTTCTTTTGCCAGAAGCACAATATAGACCCCAAGGATGTAGAGACCCACTTTGCTTTGCTGAAGCGAACAGCTAAGAAGAACAGAGTAGAAATTTTTAGAGTAACAAGTGGCGCCAAAAAAACTGAGAACGCCCTTAAAGTTTTATACCAAGCAATATACAATATTCAAAAAGGCTTTTCGATCAAAAATCGACTTCATTGTTTAAAGCCTTATCCTTGTTCGTTGCGCAACACTGAACACTGCAGATAGGAACCTAAATGTCAGATAAAATTAAGATTTTTACCATTAGCGATCATCCGCTATCTCCGAGTGGTGTCGGAACCCAGACAAAATACATTATTGAAGGAATGCTTAAAACTGGTAAGTACCAGTTTGTTTCATTTGGTGGCGCTATTAAACATCCAAATCATGAACCACAAAAAACTGATGCTTGGGGAGAAGATTGGATTATTTGGCCAGTGAACGGTTATGGCAATCAAGATATGGTTCGAGCTATGATTCGCCAACAAAAGCCAGACATTCTTTGGTTTATGACGGATCCGAGATTTTATGATTGGCTGTGGGCTATTGAAAACGAAATCAGACCACACGTTCCTATGGTTTATTATCATGTTTGGGACAACTACCCGTATCCTACATTTAACCGCAAGTTCTATCTTTCTAACGACCATATTGCTTGCATTTCTAAGGTAACTCACGATATCGTTCAAACAGTAGCACCAGAAGTTGATAGTTCATACGTGCCGCATGCTGTGGATTCTGATATCTTCAGTCCGGCCACTGAAGAGCGAGTCAAAGATTTGAGAGTGTCAAAGAAATTAGATAATAAATTTGTTTGTTTTTGGAATAGTCGAAACGCAAGACGCAAGCAGTCAGGAACTTTAATCTGGTGGTTTAAGGAATTTTTGGACAAGGTGGGGCACGATAAGGCGTGTTTAATAATGCATACTGATGTCAAAGACCAGCATGGACAGGATTTGGAAGCTATTGTCCGGGAGCTGGGACTTACAAATGGGGAGGTTCTATTCTCAAGAGAGAAGGTCAATGCTACAGATCTAGCAGGGATGTATAATATTGCCGATCTTACAATTTGTATATCAGACGCAGAGGGATTTGGGCTTTCTACGCTGGAGTCTTTATCTTGTGGAACTCCTATTTTAGTCAATATGACTGGTGGTCTTCAAGACCAAGTAACTGATGGAGAAAAGTTTTTCGGCATCGGACTGCAGCCTGCATCGAAAGCGATTATTGGATCTCAACCGGTACCTTTTATTTATGAAGACCGCTTGAATAAAGACGATTTTGTTAACGCCCTGACAACCCTATATGAAATGACACCCGAAGCAAGAAAAGAGCTTGGTGTTGCCGGTCGCGCTTGGGCAGAAAATCGTTTTGGATTCGATAAGTTCATCCAGAGGTGGGACGACTTGTTCATGTCCATAATCGAAGAAAAAGGCTCTTGGGAAGATCGCAAGGGCTACAACTCATACGAAGTAAAGGTATACTAATGTTAAGAAAGATTTTGATCAAAGGTCCCGTGCTGTCACGTTCGGGGTATGGCGAGCAAGCTCGTTTTGCTCTAAGGGCGCTACAGTCGCGACCAGACTTGTTTGATATTTATATCATTAATATTCCGTGGGGAAGAACTGGACATGTGTCCGTCATTGACGAAGAGTCAGACTTAATCCACAACCTTATCATGAAAACACAGATTTACACTCAACAAGGAGGTCAATTTGATGTTTCACTGCAAGTCACAGTACCCAACGAGTTTGAAAAGATCGCACCAGTAAACATAGGATATACAGCTGGTATTGAAACAACAAAAGTCTCACCACAATGGATTGGTAAATCTAACGAAGTGGTGGATAGAATTATTGTTGTATCTAATCATTCTAAAAAAGTTTTTGAACAGACAAAATATGACGTCAAAGACCAGCATGGAAATGAACTTAAAGGATGGGGCATTCAGGTACCTATAGAGGTAGTCAACTATCCGGTTCGTATGCATGAGCCCGAAGAGGTAAGGATAGATTTTAGAACTAATAAAAATTTCCTTGCTGTTGCACAATGGGGCCCAAGAAAAAATTTGGAAAATACGATTAAATGGTTCGTAGAAACTTTTGCGGATAATGAAGATGTTGGCCTCGTAGTAAAAACCAACACAGCGTCCGATTCAACTATGGACAGGGAGTTTACTCAGCAGCGCCTAGCAGCTCTTTTAAGCGATTGCGAGGATCATAAGTGCTCTGTGTACCTAATCCACGGTGAAATGTCTCCCGGGAACTTAGCGTGGCTCTACGAGCACCCCACGATGAAAGCAATGATTAACATTGGCCATGGTGAAGGGTATGGACTTCCTTTGTTCGAGGCCGCATACCATGGGTTGCCCTTGATCACTACGACATGGTCTGGCCAGATGGACTTTATTTGCAAGCCAAATAAGAAAGGCAAACAAGTCCCAAGAGTTATCAAGGTTGATTACGATATTAAAGAAGTTCAAAAACATGCTGTCTGGAAAGGCGTCGTTGAAGCTGATTCAAAATGGGCATATGTAAAAGAAAAGTATTACAAGACTGCTTTAAAGGAATGTCTAGAGAAAGAAACTCACTGGAAGAAAGAAGCAGAAGCTTTAAAGAATCACATTCATAAAAACTTTTCTAAAGAAAAAATCTATGAAAATTTCTTAAACTCACTTGGTTTAGATTTTGCTACTCAAGTAGACAAGCTGGCGGATTTAAGAGAAAGTGCTTTAAGCATTGCTAATCCAAAAGAAAGAGCGACCTTCCTACAGCAGAGCATGAACTCCTTAGAGAATCAAATAGACAAGATCAGTCTGTTAAAGGATATGTTTAAGGGTGAGAGATGCTATGTTTTGTCGTGTGGACCATCTTTAACCGATCACGATGAGGTAAAAGTACAAAACCTTCTAAGTGACAATCTGGCAATCTCTATTAAACAAGCGTATGATCTTTATGCAGAGCTTACTGATTTCCATGTATATAACTGCGGAAATTTCAAGAAGTACGATTACACTCGCCACCGACCGGTGGTGCTCGAAGCTTCGACTGTTCCTTATAAGTTAGGCGAGTGTGATCTTAACTTTTTCATAATGGAAAGAGATTTTGAAAAGTCCACATCAGTCCTTAATAACCATGACGAATGGACTTATGAAAAAAATCCCTTGCTAAGGCCCTATGGTCCTGGTATTATGTACGAAGCTGTGTTTTATTTGCTGCAACACTTGGGTGTCGCCGAAGTGATTACAATCGGTTGGGACAATAAACTGACTACTGGTGACGCATCTCAGCAGCATTTCTATGATAAGGAAGGTTCCCTTTTGGATAAGACAGATTTTATTCACGCTAATGAGGTTGCTGCCAATCCAGACGCTGTATTGACGCTGGATAGAGAGCAAAAGATAACCTCAGATGCGATCGGAACTTGGCATCAGTGGCTAGCCGATAATGGATGCACTCTTAAAATTGTATCAGATACAAACCCAGCCCCAGAAGAAGTGGAAAGAATTGTATTATGAAATACCTAATCACCGGTGGCACAGGCTCTCTCGGTAAGGCCCTTGTCGCGCGACTACTGCAAGATCCAGAAAACGAAGTTATAGTCTACAGCCGCGATGAAGGTAAGCAGGCCCTCATTTACGGAGGTAACTCTCGCGTGTTGTGTGTTATTGGTGATGTCCGGGATTATGATAAAGTACTAGTTACGTTCCGGCGCCATAGACCTGACGTTGTGATACACACAGCAGCCCTCAAGCGGATTGACGATATGGAGTTCCATCCCGATGAATGTGTCAAGACCAACATTCACGGCTCAGAGAATGTCGCTCGTGCTGCATTAGAGACATCAACTCAAAAGTGTATGCTTGTGTCGACAGACAAAGCATGTCAGCCAGTTAACGTTTATGGTTCTTCCAAGTTCATTGCAGAGAGAATTTTCACAAACTATGATTACTCCTCGGAGGTTACAAGATTTGCATCAGTCCGTTATGGAAATGTCATCGCTTCGCGTGGGTCTTTTATTCCTCTTTGGCTTGGCCTGTTAGGAAGAGGTGAGAGGATTAGTGTAACGTCGACAGATATGTCTCGCTTTCTCTTCACCCTCGAAGACGCTGTAGACACAGTATTAGGTGCAGTTGAAAACATGGAAGGGGGAGAAGTGTTTATACCGCAGATTTGCTCTTACGATATGAACACAATTTTAAAGGGCGTGGAAAGACTGCACGGTGCCCCCATTGAATATGATTTGATTGGTTTGCGACCGGGCGAAAAGTTGCACGAAGATATGCTCGCTGAGACTGAACTTCCCTTCACCAAAAAAGTACCCGGTATTAACTTGTTGTGTGTGCGGCCACAGTACTCGCGAAGAACAAACCGCAGAATGTGGGATCATTATGACGGCCCTGAGTTTAACTCTGCTCTTCACGTTAGTTCCGATGTGGATGAGTTTGTTAATCTGATTGATCGCGGTCTTGAAGACGCAAACTAACTATGAAGCTTTTTGAAACTCAGCTGACGCCTGAAGCGATTGAAGAAATTACTAAGACTCTTGAATCGGGTATTCTGGGTTTTGGGCCAAATGTCAGCCTATTTGAAGATAAGTTTCAGGGGTTTTCAAAAAAAGATTACAACATTTCCGTCAACTCTGCTTCGGCTGCAGCATTTATGGTATTTGCTTATTTAAGGGAGATAAATGGAATATGCGATGTGTATACCACCTCATTGGGTTTTACATCACCGGCTTGGGCTGCTAAGCATTGTGGCCACAACCTAATCTTCGTTGATGTTCGGGATGACTTACAGATGTGTGTAGAGCACTACAGGGCCTCTAGAAGGTCGACAGAGTCGTTTAGACAACCAGTGGTAATGCCAGTGCTATATGGTGGCGTAAGTACCATAGACGGCTTTACTGAGGGTCTTATAGGCGATGAGGTGGTGGTGCTTGATAGCGCTCATTGTGCAACCCCAACGATGAAATCAGATTTTGTATTTTTTTCGTTCCACCCATATAAGCCAATCTGCACATCAGACGGAGGGATGATATCGACGGATTTACATGCAGCCGCAAAATACTTTAGGTCTTATCGTAACTTTGGTCGTAAGATGTCTGGAGTGACATATGATATTCATCAAGATGGTTTCAAATTTTATATGAATAATCTTAATGCTACCATCGGACTGACACAACTAGAAAGCTATGAGCAGAACGTGGCTGCGCGAAAAGCGGTTTATGAGAAACTAACGGATAGCTACGATCTGCTGCCTCATGATAGTGATTCATCTTATTATTTCGCAACTACATTGGTGGACAATGCTAATGAGACGATAGCAACACATCAGATAGCGCGCCACTACCCAATGCTACATAAGGCAAAGTACTATGATACAGGAGCAGTTCTACCAAATCTAGAATTTTTGCATTCAAAGATACTAAATCTTCCGCTATACTCCTATTATGAAGAACTCTAATCCAACCTTTGTGGTCGCTGAGGCGGGCGCGAACCACAACAGGTCTTTTCAACAAGCTACAGCTTTGATTGACGCTGCAGTCACCGCCAAGGCAGATGCAGTAAAGTTCCAGACTTACTCCTCAGAAACACTATACTCTAGCAACACCCCTGATTTTGGCGGATACAGTAACATCAGTCAACTTATTAAAGACATTGAACTTCCTCGTGAGTGGCAGTCTGATCTTAAGAGCTATTGTGATGATGTAGGTATAGAATTTATGAGCACTCCATTTGATGAGAAGGCCGTTGATGAATTGTATAATCTTGGTGTTAAAAGATTAAAAATCGCCGGATTTGAATCAACAGATCCTCGTCTAGTGAAATGTGTGGCATCTACTCGACTGCCCTTGATTATCACTGCTGGAATTGGAAGCGATCTAAATATGGTGGGGACTATACTGGAGTGGGTCAGGGATGTAAATCCACAAGCAGATGTAACTATTCTGCATGGTAACAATGCCTATCCTACTCCGTTTGAGCAGGTATGTCTGGGGCAGATAGGTGCGCTCCGCTCAGAATATCCTGGAATCAAGGTGGGGCTTTCTGATCACACACCTGGAATTTTTGTTCCGCCACTTGCTGTGGCGCATGGTGCGACAACTATTGAAAAGCATTACACGTTATCTCGCCACCTTCCGGGGCCCGACCACCCGTTTGCAATCGAACCAGCAGAGCTTAAGGCTATGGTTGCTAACATTCGACTTGCGGAGGCAGTTGGTAATACTAAGGGGGAACGTTTCACCGAGAGTGAGCAGGGGATGAAGCAGGCAATGCGCGCAGTGGTAGCAGCAAAGCCTATTAAAAAAGGGGAGGCACTTACTGTAGAGAATGTTACTACAAAGCGGCCATGCCTTAAGGAATCGATCCCGGCAATAGAATATTATAATGTTATAGGAGCGACAGCAACGCAAGATCTAGAGGAAGATACAATACTAGCTTGGAGAGATATAGATGGAAACCGTTAAAGACTTTTGGGAGAATCAGGCTACAAAACATGTGGAAGATTACAAGGCCACCAATCCCGACTATTATTCTTTCGTAAGAGAGATACAAACTCTACAGAAACACCTTAATCCTACAGACCACATTCTGGAATACGGGTGCGGAAATGGCTACGCATCACAACAAATTTTTGAGACTCATGACTTCCCGTCTTATTTGGGGGTAGACTATAGCGAAAACATGATTAAGGTTGCTGCTGCTGGTTCTACTGCGCCCATAGAGCGGAGGGGTTATGAAGTAGGGGATGTAATGGTTCATAAAACTGATCGTAAATACGACACTGTCTTCACAGATAGATGTCTCATTAACTTGGCAAACCACGACGAGCAAGTTGTGGCGATGAAGAATATTCACAACAATATGCGCGCCGGCGGCACGTACTTAATGATGGAGTGCAGCAAGAAGAGCTTGAGTAATATTAACAAGGTACGCACGGACATTGGCCTATCCGAGATTACAGAGCGTTGGCATAACTGCTACCTAGAAGAAGATAAGCTTCTTAAGGATGTTGAAGACTACTTTTCCCTCGAAGAAGTCGACAGCTTCGCCAGCACGTATTTTCTAATTTCGCGAACTGTTAACGCTGTGGTGGGCGAAGAAACAGGACATATTGATTATCGCTCAACGGTCAATAGGGTGGCTTCAAGACTACCACCTCAGGGGGATTATGCCCCACTTAAATTGTTTGTCTTAAAGCGGAGAGAATAAGATGGAAGAGATGACAGACGAAGAGATCATAAATAAAATTCAAGAGATCCGCTCCAGAAACAACACTCACTGGATGGATGTGGTTCGCCTTGCTTTCAAGTTAGCTCCTGAAGAGGCTCGCTCTATTTTTAAGAAAATTAAACAATGTGATGAAGATGTTAACGTTCTTTTAAAAAAGCTGGCAAACAACGACTTGGTGTAGGTGCGAGAAATGACAAGACTGTGGATTTTAGGCCCCGGCCACTCGCTCACTCGACATCAGGAGTCCATCCGAACCCTCACGGGAGAGGAACACAAGGTATTAGCATTCCAGAGAGTGTTTCCGAATTGCGTACAGCATTTTAATTTAGTACCCGATTACTGGTTTAGTGCAGACCCATTTCCGTGGTTAGAAGGTTTTGAATATTTAGCTTCTTTACCGCCTGATCAAATGGAGCGATATAAGAAAATGAAGATCTTGATACCAAGTTATGCAAATGATACATATGCACATTTTCGCATGTACGCCGGTACTACCCCGCTGGGAAGGCTAGAAGGAGGCTGGGAAAGATATCAAGTATTGAAACAGTATTTATTGGATAATGGTTTTGAAATAAAAGTTCTACCTTGCACAACAACAAAGTATCTATCGGTCAATGGTGACAATCAGTATGGTGACATATTTGAATCCGGTGCGTATGTCAGATTTATGAATCCTAAGATAATATTTGGAACAACTGAATATGACTCTGAGTCTGTTGTGGGCGATCAATATAAATGGGGCCTGGAAAATAAACTTTCAAGTAATGTATTTCCAGTAGCTTTCCATTTGGGATACAAAGAATTGTGCATAGCTGGCTTTGATTTTAAGGGACCTAGATTCTACAATGATGACGCTCGCCATCCTTGGAATGATGAAACACAAAAAGGAAAAAACCTTTTTAAATATCCACTAGAGTTAATCAACAAATGGCTAGATTGGCTACCTCTCCATGGGATGAAAATCTACAGTGTTGTTAACGAGGAATACACGATGCTTAGTGATGTGATGCCAACAGTAAAAATAGAAGGTTTATTGGAGAAATAATGAATATATTAGGAATTAACTATGGTGGTCATGACACGTCAGCTGCCGTTATGGTCAACGGAAAGCTGCTGGCTGCCTGCGAGGAAGAGAGATACATAAACGATAAGCATACTCGTATTTTCCCGGTAAACGCCATCAATGACTGTTTAAAAATGTCTGGTTTAACAATCCAGGATATAGATCGGGCGGCTTTTTGTTATAAACCAGATTTGCTATTAAAGATCGACGGTCCGGTCAGGAACATGCGAAGAGATCTTTTAACAGAGGAATCGTTTAAGGAGGTACTCAGCGAGTATACTGGATATACCGGCCCGGTGGACTTCTATGAACATCATATCTGCCATCTAGCTAGCGCCTATTATCCGTCTGGATTTGAGAATGCGTTGCTCATGAGTAATGACGGAGTAGGAGAGGTGCTGTGTTCTTTGTATGGCGCCGGTGAAAGAGGGGAAATCACGCCCATTTTCTCAGAAAATAAATGGCCTCATTCTTTGGGACTTTTATATTCGGCTGTGACATTTTATTTAGGATGGAAGCCGATGTACGACGAGGGGATTACGATGGGTCTTGCTCCTCTAGGCGATAGCTCAGAAATCATCAAAGGGACAAGCAAAAGCTATTTAGAGGCTTTTAGAGAAATAATAGAACCCTCCAACACATATGGAGTAAAAATAAATCTAGATTGGGTCGCGTTTCATTCCGAAAGAAGCAAATTTGTTAGTGACAAATTCATAGATTTATTTGGACCGAAAAGGCTTTGGGAAGACCCGCTGACAGATAATCACAAAAATATAGCAGCTGGATTGCAGGATAGGCTAGAGGAAATTGTATTAGAACAACTACGACAAGCTCGAAAAGAATTTGGATTTAATAAACTATGCATCGCCGGCGGAGTAGGACTTAATTGCTCGCTAAATGGCAAAATAGTACAAAATAATATATTTGATGAGGTGTTTGTACAGCCTGGGGCTGGTGATAATGGCACAGCTATTGGAGCGTGTTACATGGTGTATCATGATAACGTGGCTTCGGATTACACCCCTCAGAGAAATCATAATTTTTATTTAGGGTCTGAATCAACGGATGTGGAAATCCAAGATTTCTTGAATAAAAATGATTTTATCTACACTAAACTTAATGGCGATTACAGCCCAGTCGTTGAAAAACTAACAGAAAGAAACATAGTTGGCTGGATGCAAGGCCGCGCTGAATTTGGCCCCAGAGCCTTAGGTAATCGGAGTATATTAACAGCTCCATTCCCGGCAGATATTAAAGACCACATAAATGCCAGGGTAAAATTTAGAGAACCTTTCCGTCCATTTGCACCGGCGGTATTGAACAGTCATGCATCAGAATACTTTCATATACAACAGGAAAGTCCGCACATGCTAATGGCCGTACAGGTTAGACAAGATAAGAAGGAAGCAATTCCGGCCGTGATCCATGTTGATGATAGTGCTAGAGTGCAGACTGTTAAGAGAGAGAATAATGAGGCTTTTTACAATCTGCTATCTTTATTTGAAAATAAAACAGGCTGCCCTGTATTGCTAAATACATCTTTTAATGTTAAGGGCCAACCTATCGTAAATGATATTTCTGACGCGGTGAAATGCTTTATGGATACAAACATAGATGTGCTGGTCGCTGGAGATTATATGGTAGTAAAGGAAGAGCAAAGATGACTAGTGATACTAAATGGCTCAATTGGCTTGATTGTGTAAAGTTGTATGATAAGGATTCTAAAGAATTAAATCCAAATTTGTCGCAAGATGCAATAGAGTTGTTTCATAAGTATGAAAGTAGAATAGGATCTGAACTAGAGTATAATGTTTGGTATGATACAATATCTCCTAAATGTATTGGTGCAGATGAGACATATAAGAACTCAATTGTCGCCAATGAAGCGTCATTCTTAACAAGTCGAAGAGATTTCTTATTTCATCCAAGGTGGGGAGTCTCCGGTGTTCGAGGATATTCAGATTTCCTTACTACTAACAATTTTGTTATGTCTGAAGATGGGTGGTATGAGAACATTCCGGAAGTAAAAAAATATAAAGACAGTAGTATTTTGATCATCGGCGGAGGGCCATCAACAAATCTGTCTGAGTGGGAAAATGATGACAGTGATTTTATTTGGGCCTGTAATCACTTCTACAAACATGAAAAGATAGCTCGAAAAGAAGTGTCATTGGCATATCTTAACGCCGAAACGTACTTTAATAATCCCAACCTTGCGGCTAAAGTGCTGAAAGACAAAACAATCTGTGCCGCTGATACATCAATTACAAGACCTCCGGGCTTGCTAAGGGGCTTTAAAGAATCGCCACTCACTACATTACTGTTTAACAATAGAGTGTTTTTAACATCCGGGGCGGCCCCAAAGCTAATATCTTTAGCTATATTGTTTGGTGCAAAAAAAATATCCTTCGTTGGAATGGATGGCTGGCGTAAAGAGCAAATAGAGGGTATGACGGCCGCCGATCACGCATTTGAGCCCGGAAAAAAATTAAAAATATCGTCAAATTATACTTTTGACTTTCAAAGAAGAGAAACTGTGGTATACTGGGATTACTTCCTGAATGAAGCAGGAAAAAATATAATATTTCAAAATCTCGGAGAGACATACGAACACAACATGTCCTCCGGTATTTCTAAACTAGCCTTCCCACTTAAATAGGAGAATAAGATGAGCACTGTTTTTAACCCGTATGAAGATACACTAAACTTACCATTTTTCATTGCAGAAATAGGTATTAACCACAATGGCGATATGGATGTATGCAAGAGACTGATTGATCTAGCGAAGAGATCCGGCTGCCAAGCTGTGAAGTTCCAAAAGCGAGACATTGACACAGTGTACACACAAGACTATCTAGCATCTGCCAGACAGAGCCCATGGGGCACCACTCAGAGAGATCAAAAGACTGGGTTGGAATTTAACAAAGAGGAGTATGACGAAATTGACCGCTACTGTAGAGAAGTGGGCATTCTTTGGAGCGCTTCTGCCTGGGATCTACAGAGTCAAAACTTCCTACAGCAGTATGATCTTCCATTTAATAAGGTTGCATCTGCTATGTTGACTCACTATGAGCTATTGCGGACGATTGCTGGAGAAGGCAAGCACACGTTTATTTCTACTGGCATGTCGACAACAGCTGATATTACTAAGGCTGTAACAATATTTCGCGAGGCCAATTGTCCCTTCACCTTGTTCCATTGTGTGTCAACTTACCCTTGCAAGGACGAGGATTGCAATATCAATATGATTGAGACTCTTAGAGATCAGTACGGTGTACCGGTTGGCTACAGTGGCCACGAAGAGGGTATTTTGCCATCGATTTTATCCGTAGCAAAGGGTGCTGTGGCATTGGAGAGACACATCACGCTTGACAAGACGATGTATGGGTCAGATCAGTCTGCTTCCATCGAGGAGCCGCTGCTAACTACTTTGGTTACGGAATCACGACAGATTACTAACACACTAGGCACAGGCCAGAAAGAATTTCTTCAGCACGAAGTCCCAGTGGCCCAAAAGTTGAGGTACTTTGAGGGCGGCAAAAGCGCTTCTAATGCCTGAGATGCATTATGTCCCGAAAGGTTGGGGATTTGAGAAGTGGATTGTTAATAACGATGAGTATTGTGGCAAGTTATTATATTTTGTTAAGGGCAAAAGATGTTCCTGGCACTATCATGTCTTGAAGGATGAAGTCTTCTATATTCAATCAGGCAAAATGCTGGTGAAGTACTCTGATGAGGACGAACTGAAAGAGGCTAAAGAAATAATCTTAGAAAGGGGTGATAATTTTCATGTCTACCGCGGGTTACGACATCAAATGGTAGCCCTAGAAGATACAGAGTTGTTTGAATTTTCCACTAAGCATTTAGACGAGGATAGCTACAGGATTATAAAGGGTGATTAAATGAAGAATATTAATGAAGTGGCAGTTTTAGTGCAGGCAAGACTTTCGTCTGAACGATGCCCTAGAAAAATGGTTCGTCCGTTTGCAGGGTCGACCCTGACGGAGATAACACTAAGAAAGCTAGCCCAATCAGATTACATTCCAACTGAAAATATTTATCTCTCAGCCTATGAGCCTGAGCTTAAGGAAATAGGAGAAAAAGTAGGAGTTAATGTATTCGAGAGATCGGAACACTCCGCAATGTGGGACGGAGGTCCAAACGCACATTTAACTGGCATGTATGAATGGTGGGATAAAATACCGTTTAAATATGTTGTTTTGGTTAACGCTTGCACACCGTTCCTTGAAACTTCAACGATTGAGGGATTTATTCGGGCGTATTGTGAGTCTGATTCCCGAGGCATGTTTGCGGTCATGGAAAAAATGAATTATTTCTGGGATGAGGGTTTTAATTTTTTGACGCCCCTAAGGGACGATGCCATGAACACAAAAAATGTTCAGACCACATATGAAGCCGCTCATTGCTTATACGCTTCGCGACTAGACACGATAGAGCAGGGTATTTGGATGGGAGACTTTAATACACCGGGGGACATAAATTTGTACCCCATAGAAGAGCGTGAATGCTTTGACGTAGATTATGAGTGGGAGTTTGAGACGTATAGCAAGTTGTACGAGGCCCTATATGGGTAATACCGGCGGGATAGTCGCCCTTGTAACGGTAAGAACAGGTTCTGTAAGGGTTCCTAATAAAAGCATGCGTGCTTTTGGAAATACCACATTGTTGAAGCTAAAGCTGGAGACCCTTTTAAAAGTTAGAGGTCTAGACGAAATAGTAGTCTCATCTGATGGGGATGACGTTTTAGATGTAGCGCGCTCATACGGAGTAACCCCTCATAAGAGAGAAGCGTACTATGCTAGCGCAGATTGCTCCGGTAGTGAATTTTTTCATCACTTGGCAACGCAAATTAAAGGAGACCATTTTCTTTACAGTCCGCCCACGGGGCCCTTCATAACCACTAAAACGATAGAGAAAGTAATAGAAATATACAAAAACTTGCCCGAGCAGCATGACGGCGTTACGACTGTGGGCTTGGTTAAAGAGCACCTATGGCTTAACGGAAAGCCGCTTAATTACAACGTAAAGAGTTCTCCTAATAGCCAAGACTTACCAAACATTTATAACATAACATACGGCGCCAGTTTACTGTCCAAAGATCTAATGACAGAATATAGAAACGTTGTGGCTAGAAGTCCTTATTGCGTAGTTTTGGATGAGTATGAAAAAATTGATATCGACACGATGATGGATTTTATGTTTGCTGAATATCTTTACAATACAGATGCAAGAGAGGATCGCTAAAATATGGAAAATAATAAGTTTTTGTTTTTAAAAGGGTCTTTTGAGGACGAAGGATTGACTTTTGATGAAGTACAAATTTTATCGGCTGTTGCAAGACAGCATAATTTGTCGTTGGCTTTTAAAATTGGTGGGTGTGAGGCAAAATCTGACATTTCCCAAGCCGCTAACTTAGGAGCTAAATGCGTAGTAGCACCGATGGTTGAGAGTGTGTTCGCTGTCACAAAATTTATTGATGCTGCCAAACAATACGATGACGTATTTGAAGAGATTAATATTAATATTGAGACTGTAACCGCAGCGAATAATGCTGCGGCCATTTTAAAAGAGCACCAAGACAACATAAAAGGTGTTGTTGTCGGTCGCACAGACTTATCTTTATCACTCGGATTAACAAAGGGTGATGTGGATTCTCCGGAGGTGATGGAATATGTAGAGAAAGTCCTAAAGGAAGCAAAATCTTATGGACTTGTGACTACGATGGGAGGATCAGTAAGCATCAATAGCATTCCTTGTATTGTCGATATGCACAAAAAAGGCCTTCTGGACAGATTTGAGACACGCAAGGTTATTATCGAGGCCTCGTCAGAGGAAAAGGTGCTAGAGGAACAGATTAGAGAAGCGATGAAAATCGAAATAGACTTCCTAGAAAGATCGGAGAAAAATAGCTCCACATCAGCTAGTAATGCACTCCTAAGGATCCAAGCGATCAAGAGGCGCATTGGATGCGATAAGGATGATGCGGAGTACAAGAAACAGTTTGCAGACCGTGAGGATAAAGTCATAGCGATTGATTTTGATGGCGTGATACATGACCACTGCTTGGGCTTCCATGATGGGACAATTTATGGCGACGCACTCCCGGACTCTCTTGCGGCGCTTAAAGAACTGCATGATATGGGTTACGCGATTGTTGTACATAGTTGCAAGCTTCATCCAGATCGGCCCTTGGTGAACAACAAGACTGGAAAAGAGTTGGTGTGTGAGTGGCTGGAGAGTAAAGGTGTTGCCCAGTATGTATCAGATGTAGTGTGGGGAAAACCGCATGCTTTGGCTTATATAGATGACAAAGCGATCGCTTTTGACAGCTGGACAAAAACCTTGGAAATTATAAAAAATATAAAATGAAATTATCAGATGCTCTAGAGCGCTTTGACAGCAGTAAAAACTCCAGGTCCGAAAAGCCCCATCGTTATCAGGTGCAGTCCGAGCACGTTGTTGAACGATTGACAGAGCGAATACAAAAATATCCTTATTCTATACCGCCCGATAGTGCTTGGGAACAGGTAATACTAGCTCTTAATAGGCAGGGGTTTGCAAAAATACCTAACTTGATTCCTATGGAAACGGTTGATCGGCTACTAAAAGAGTTAGAAGCTTGCCTTATAGACCCAGAAAAAAATAAGTCTACTTCTTTTTATGGACTCAAGAACCCGTATTTTACAAAAGTTATAGACCCTTTGATACACGCCCCATCTATATTACCACTAGCTGTGGGGGACAAAATAATCCCAATAGTAAGTGAGTATTTTGGATGTAAACCCCTTCTGGCTTCGGCTAATTTGAGAAGAAGTTTCGTGTCCAACGCCCCTCCAGGCGGTAACCAATTGTATCATGTTGACCAAAATACAACCCTAATGGTGAAAGTTTTTTTCTATCTTAACGACGTCGATCTTGGCGGCGGGCCATTTATGTATGTTAGTGAATCGTACAAAAAGAAGCATCAAGGGTGGGACAAGAAATACTTGTGGTCGCACCAAGAAATTAAAGATATATATGGACTTGAAAATATGGTACCATTAACTGCAAAGGCTGGAGATGCCGTATTAGCACTTACCAATCGAGGATTTCACTGTGGACTGCCTCCGCTTGAGCGAGACAGATCAATGCTAACGTTGAATTATATGGTACACCCCGAATCACACGGCTCTTGGCGCATAACTGAGGCTCAGTATAATCAGCTGACATTAGACGAAAAGCCTATAGTTGAAATTTTGGAGAGAGTATAGAATGATTTATTACGTAGATGTGGACGAAACAATATGTTATTACGAAGGGGATCGACACTACCCGGATGCGCTCCCACACAGCGAACGAATTGCCAGAATAAACCGTCTTCATGATGCAGGGCACACTATAGTATATTGGACAGCCCGCGGCGCACAGACTGGTATCGATTGGACTGAAACAACTCGCCACCAGCTGTTAAAATGGGGTGCAAAGTTTCACGACCTAAAACTCGGGAAACCGCATTTCGATATGTACATTTGTGATAAAGCTGTTAACAGCGAAGCATTTTTTAATAAGGAGGAAATAAAATGAAACTATCAAATCAGGCAGTAGGGGCACTTATGATGGCTCTACAGAGATCTTTAATGGAGCAGTCAGACATTGTTCCAGTACTACAGGAGATGAATTTTCAGGTTAATCCAGAGGATTCATCGCATACAGAGTTGGTAGTAACCAACCCGCCAACAGTTAATCTTGGCGATGTCGAATTAAACGAGGAAGGATAATACAATGTTTAAAAAGACACAGGGCCCGCGCTACCTAACGGAGGGCGACACCCGCGAACTAGTTGAGGAAATCGTGCGATCTGCAATCCGACAGCAGGCTAGGGATCTAGAGAAGCATCTTACAGACATTGATAAAAGGCTAAGGCAACTCGAAAAGAGACGCTAATGCCACGATATCAGTATCGTTGTACGGCGTGTAACGAAATATCAGTAATATATCACCCTTCTAGTGAAACACAGTCTGTATGTCCTGTATGTGACTCTGGTTCCACGTTGGTGAAAATGTTGACAACGTTTACAACGAAAAAGTCCGGAACAAAATCAAATAAAACCGGTCAAGTTACAGAGCAGTTTATCGAAGATTCTCGCGAGGAGCTAGAACAACAAAAAGATAAACTACATAAAGATAGATAATGCTCATTTATATCGTTCTCGTTACTTCATTAATAGTGAATGCCCTCTTAGCATGGTACCTATCCAGGCTGTTGCAGAAGTTTATGTTCATATCGGAAAATATATCCGATTTGTTTTTAACCACCAAAGCATTCCAAGTGTTTGTAAAAGACATGTATAGTATGGATTCTTATCATGGTGAACCTATAATTCAAGAATTGGTGTTTAGAATTAGAGAAGTGAATGATGAGATCTCAAGCTTTAGAGAGATATTTGAATATACGATAGACGAAGAATTAGAGCAAGAACTAGAGGAAGCATTAAATGCCGAGACGGAAGAAGAGCAAGAAAAATCATTACTTTACGCAGGTACACGAAGACGCGATAGTTAAATACGCTTCGACAGAAGATCGAGAACTTCGATCCAAACTGTACGAAGAGTATATACAGCCTGCATTTGACGATATGGTAGATAAGATAATCTACACATATCGATTCACAACATTACCAAATATTGACTATCTCAGAGCGGATTGTAAAGTGTGGTTAACCACAATCTTAAACAAGTACGATCCCAACAAGGGTTCAAAAGCCTTCTCATACTTTTCAGTGGTGACCAAAAACTGGTTCATACATAAAGTCAAAAGAACCAAGAAGCGCCTTCAAACTGAGATATTTATGGAGGACGTCCTCAATGAGGTGGATGAGAATCTAGTATCGGATGAGCCCAGCTACTATGACAAGAGATCCGAGGTGGAGTTCTGGATGTCTCTAAACAATGAAATAGACACCTGGGACTCCTTTATGGTCAAGGAGAACGAGAAAAAGGTTCTTATGGCCGTTCGCATTCTTCTAGACTCTGCTGAACAAATAGAAATTTTTAATAAAAAAGCTATTTACTTATATCTTCGCGAACTTACAGGATTAAACACCAAACAGGTTGTCAATAATCTTAATAAGCTTCGCAAGAGATACAGGACGTTTAAGACAAAATGGGAAAACAGCGAGATNTAAGCTTAGAACATTACATCGAAGAAACCACGACAAACATTAAAGAAGATCGTGCGATGGCCAAGTCCTTGCTAATGGACGTAATGGCTGATATGAAAGCTTCCCCCGCCGATAGAAGAGAGATGGGCCCAATCGCGGCCAAGTATGTAGAAAACCTGCAAAGATCTAACGAGCAGATGGTGAAGCTCGCCGCCATCCTACAACGCCAGAAGACAGGTCAGGTTGGCCTTACAGAGGATGATAAAGAGCAGCTGTTTGATTTGTTAAACGAGAACAACGAAGATGGCTAATATAAAAATGTCCGATTTGGGTTTCGGATCTTTGAACAACATTCAAGATGGAAACTCTGGCAAGTCGGGCGACAGAAGAAGAACCTCCGCAACGACGGCCATTAGAATGGCCGTTGAAAATGCATTCTCTAAAGACACCCTAAATAATGTAACAGAGTTTAACGGAGTTGTCGTTAGTTATCGCCCTGTAACATACCCATCTTATTCAAATAAAACAGCATTATTTAATGAATACTTAATTAAAAATGTTCCCCAAGATGAGAGCGCCGCCGCAGAAGAGCCGCAAGATTATATTGCCTATGCGTATAAAGTTTACATCCCAGAGCTAGAGCCTCGTCCTGCCCCCTGCAGCAGCAACGATCCAGTTTTGATTACCTATCCAGATGTTTACAGCGATATAGAAGACCAAGAGCCACTGCTGGAGCAGGGGACCTTAGTGGCTGTTAAATTTGAAGACGTAGAGAACCTTTTCAATCCTAGAATCGTAAGAAAAGTCGGCGGCCCAATACAGATCCAGAACGTTGCCTCAGAGGCACTTAATGAAAAGTTCAAAGAGGGGATCCCGCTACCTCTGGACTCGGCTAGCCCCGAAAGGAAAAATCTATCGTCCGGTCGTATTTCTCAATTAGCCAATGAAATGCCAGACTTTATTGGCGAAACGCCTAATGCGGATAAGCTCCGTGCCGCGCTGGAAACCTTGGGTTATGGTGAAAAGGGTGACGAACTATCAAATGCTGGCGACATTAAAGAAGTTATGGCTGATGTGGGCATCGCCGTCTTTAACGAGATAAAGAAGCAGCTACCAGCTGTTTCAATTACAGTAACAGGCGGGAACGACAAATATCATAAAGTAATCGCTGATGCTGACATGTATAGAAGCAGACATGTCGACGGAGTAGCTTTGGATTTCGTGTTCTCACCAGTAAATTCAACTAACCAAGCTGCCCTGTTGAGGATTTTGCAAGGATTCAGCGCCGTTAACGACGCGTTTAGATTTAAAGATGAGTATACCACGCTAACTTCAGCAGCCTCGGCTGAACATTTTCACTTTTCGTTTAGAAGTGGGGGCAAAGAAGGTAAAGCCGAGCAGGCAGAAGCTAAAGATCTTCTAGCACTAGGACTTGTTCAGGGATATCCGTTGGAAGGAGTTAGTTAATGACATCGCGTAAAAAGCCAGCAATTGATATTAATCTTATGCCCTCAGCGGACAGGGCTGTGTATGACACCCTTACGGAGCAAGGTAAGGCTGAATTCTTGGGTTTTGGAAAAGGGACGAGGAAGGACATCGATGTCCCACAATATATTTCTGTAAAAGAAGAGCATGTCATTGATAAAGGTAATTCATATATTGTTCTCGGACTAGATCGCCCAAGTAATATCGTGTCAGGCTATGGTGGCTCAAAAGATACCCATTGTGCTTCAATCGACATTGTAGCTGGAAGATTGGGATATAGAGCGCGCCGAAGGAATAACAAGAGCAAACTCTTAAACGTGGACCCAAACTTTAAACTAGATGCGGCAAGAATCTATCTTTCACAGAAAGCAAACGTAGATTCTTATTTTGGATTGCCCGAAGGTACAGTCGGGAATACAACAAAGGATAGTCCAAGGTCAACAGTGGCTTTAAAAGCAGATACCGTTAGATTAATAGCACGAGAAAACATTAAGCTGGTCACCAGAACTGACAAACAGAACTCACAAGGCGGTGACCTAACAAACGCTACCACCCAAGCTTACGGCATTGATCTGATAGCTATGAATGACGATTCCGACCTACAACCGCTGGTTAAGGGAACAAACCTGCAAAGATGTCTAACGGAAACGATCGATGCTGTACACGATCTAAGAGAATTATTCAAGAACTTCCTAGAGTATAATAGAACCTTAACTCAGGCGTTATTAACACACACGCATCGCTCTCCCTTCTATGGGCAGCTAACTTCTCCGGATTTTGAGAACCTTCTTCCTGATGGTATTGAAGTTCTTATTAATACAATAACAAACGTAGAGGCACAGTTGATGCTACATATGCAAAAGATGAGTGGCATTAAGCAAAACTATTTAGACACTCCTGGTGGCGCCGAATCCACAGAAAATGGTAAAGGTCTATTTATATTAAGCAAGTACAATAACACCAATTAATCATGGCTGAATTACTTTTAACAAAAAAATATCAAAGCAAAGACTTTAATATACCTTTCTACGAAAGCCAAACGCAGACGTATAAAGTAAAAATTAAGGTTGACAAAATCAACTCTAATGATGAGCTAAACGCTAGAAGAGAAGAGTTAATTGCTCTAGGATTTCAAGAGTTTGTAACTTCATACTTGCCTGAGTTTTACTCTTTTTTGTTTGATCAAACTTACTTTGAAGATAACTGTGACCCCGACGAAACTTGTAGCGATAACATCCTTGATGTGGCCACAAGCCTTGAGGAAGAGCTAAAAAGCCGTATATCAGTTGAGTCTTGGTTTGATACAAGCCCACCAAGCCCGAAAAGTGTTGTAATCTTAAGAACGTCTTTAGATTTAGATTCTAAGAGAGACGAATTAGAGTCTAACCAGAACATGCCTCTATATGAGCCAAACCTACTGTTCTTTAATAATCAACAAGAAGTAGTGGGTCCCGTGGCCGAAACAACTCTAACCGTTGGTACCATAGGGACCGAGAATAAGTTGTTAAACAATGGCTTAAGAACATTTGATACACAATACAAAGGTTTTGAGGGACAGATAAATTTAAACGTTGATTTCGGATATATGAGCGTTGCCGCGACGAAGATACTCAATATTATTGTTACCGAACTAACAAAACAGATGAGGATTCAGACTCCAAGTTACGACTTCTCTGAGGCAGACACGGTCACACTATTCTTTGGTCAGAAGGGCCCCAAGCTGGCGATTTATGGAATGAATTACCTTTTGATTGAAGAATCAATCGAAAGCCAGCCTTTAAAAATTGGTTACTTCTCAATAGCAAAATACAACAAGCTACTGCAAGATCCTTTAACTTTGTCAATACTAAGAAACTATCGTCAACTGCTGGACTCTATACAAACCTCCAAAGACAATAGATCCAATTACTCGTTCTTTGATTTTCTTGTTACAGGCTCGACTGGAGAGGCAGGGACGTTGGGAAGCGCAGGGTCGATATTTGACAATTTCAACCCACAGCCGAAAAAGGATCTGGATAATGAACTATTAAAAGTCGCTTCTGAGCAGGGACTTATTGACATTAACAACACAGAGGCGCTAGAAAAAGGCTTCACAACTTTCTTTACTTCTGAAGAACTACAAAAAATAAAACAACAAGTGGCAGAGAATCCGGACATCTATAAGAGGGTCGCCGCAGCCCAAGCTGCCAAAGCATTGAATACAGGCGTTGATGTTACAAAGGCCATAGGCCGTATTTTAGATCAAGGGCCAATGGGCTTCATCGAGGATAATCCACAAGTTAAATATCTATTCAGACAACTGGGAATTGATGAGCTAGCAAGGGAGGCTTTTCTATGTTTAACATTCGGCCTCAATGTAGAGGTTGGTAGAATCAACCAAGCTGTTCAGAACTCTTTGGTACGGGCCTCTTCTTCTATATATTATCCACCAGATCTTCCGAAGGCCTCTCCGATTAGTAAACCGAAGATAGACTTGGAATTGTTCAAGCCCTTCTCAATCTCTGGGCCGCTGTGGCCACAAATAGAGAAAGCTATCATAAACGCACTACAAAACATAGTCTTGGAAGTTATTAAGAAGCTAGCTGAGCTTCTAAGGGAAAACTGCAACTTAAACTCACCACGATCTAGCGATTATGGCAACAACGACATAACTGATTTCATTGACAATAATCCCAATCCAGAAAATTCACTGCTTCCACTCGTTGGTGAGGGATCTGGGTTAGGTCAAATAGCTTCAAAGAATGGAATGACAAACCAACAAATATTTGATTATTTGAGTTCTTTGTCTTCCATACTAAGTTCAATAGATATCTGTATACTATTCCTAAACAGAGAAGACGCACCTGATGATATGGTCGATAGAGTCATTGACTTTAATCAAACTTACAGTCTAGAATCTGTAAGAAATAATCTAGTCTCAAGATCAGCAATAATGGGCTTTTTTGCTGATTTATCAGCCATTGTTGATGTCACAAATCTCTGCAATCAGATAGCAAATGAGCTTTATGATATTAACCAAGATAACGTGTGCTTGACGGAAGGAGATCTTGAAGACGAGAACATTCAAGAACTTTTGGATTTAATTGAGAATGGATTAGTGTTAGATCCTCCGAGTTTTGATTTGGATTGCCCAGACTCAAAATTTCTAGATCCAACAATTGAAAAAACAATTCCCGAAACTTTTAACTTTTTAGCAGAAACCATACAGCTTCAATTTATTTCTTCAGCGGATTCAGCAAAAGAAATTTTGTTGGAGCCCGTGCTAAAAAATGAGTCAAGAGTATTGAATGATATTCAAAATGCTGGTATTGAAGATATGGGCCCTTCAATCGATCCTGCTTTTTTGGCGCAGATAACGAATGCTATATCAAGCATATCTGAAATTACCAATCTGGATGAGGCATGCCCTGATATAGATATTGCTGAATTATTAGGGATCGACCCCGCAATAGCCCTTAATGTTACAAGTGATGTTACTGAAGTGCTCTCAGGCGCTCTTCAAGACCCCGGTTTTGCAAACGCGATAAATGGCTTAACAACTAAGATTGGTCAACTTTCAGAGAATGCCGGCCAGGATCCTGCGCCTCCCGTGTTCACCTCATATCAATTTAATCAAGATTTTTTGAATAACTTTAAGAATTATGTTGATATGACAACATTCGACGATAGTGTCGAATACGATACGCAAACAAATAGATTTTATACTTCATTGGCAGGCTCCACATACGAATATACAACAATCTCCCCCACACAGCATGCTCATAGGTTCGTAAACTTTCCTTTAGAGAGCGCCGTTACTCACAGCAATACAGCACCTCCTCCAGGCAACTCAATTCTGGGAGACACAGTTCATGAAGATTTGATGCCAAATGGGGTATATGTCGAGCACGACCACCCACTTACAGAGATATATTATAATGGTGATGCTCAGCTTTCGTTATCAGAGCCGCTAGTTGAAACAAACACATCTCAGACAGATAGTATATCGGCTGCCGTAGAGTCGGATACGTATCAGGATTTATTGTTAGTTTTCGGATTTAACAGCGACACAGAGCAAAACAACATAACGTTAGCTTATCCAAAATATATTGACCAATCTTCAAGTGATGAGCAGCTAAGGGTTCTCCTTAATTTGGATTTGTTCACGGCGGATCAAAGCGCAACGACGACTTCGGGCCCGCAGATCGTCGCCATAGATGCGGTTCAAGAGGAAGATATAGCGGCCGCTACATTCAATTCTTTTATTTCGGAGGCTGATCTATCTTTTTACCAATCTAGCCAGCATGAAAATCTTAACAGCTTAGCTGATGACAGTTTTGAGCAAGGCAACCTATATGTGTCAAAATTTGCTGTTCCTCTAGTACAGAGAAGGTTTGCCGAAGGTGGTAACGCAGAAGATGTGCTAGAAGAGTTCAAAGAGGCCTATTACCAAGATTATGCTTATATTTTTGGATTTCAGGTCCAAGAAATGGTCAACTATATTGTAAGAAACGGCGTTTTTGATGCGGCAACATTGCAATCTTTGAATTTGTTTACATCAAACGAGGGCTGCCCACCTGATGAACTAGCAGATTTTCTTGATATTGATGGCATCATACAACAGATGATAGACGAGTATAAGGAAGCAGCTTGCAGCGGAGATGATGTCCCATTGGCTTCAAAGATCAGAAATGTTATAAAATTCGGAATGTATTTGCTTTTGGCTCAAATCCATATTGCTGAAATAATAATAAAGAACATATTCGTAATGACTGCCTTTAACTTAGATAACGTTTTAAATCCGGACAGCTTCTATTTTAGTTTTGTAAAGACACAGATATTAAGTTCTTTAACAAGATATTTTGATAACATTGAACAATCTCAAAATAGCTTAATAAGACAGGACTTGACAAGATATTTCAATCTCAAGATACAGAGACAGGCCACTGTTAATAAGGGCGGCATAACATACTCTGAGGGCGCTGTAGCTTTCCCAACAGGGACACAGTTCTCCGTGACTGATGAAGATACCTTTCTAGGATTTGATGACATCATAGATTATATTGTTAATGATAGATTGCAAAGAAGCAGACAACCTATCAGTAATGCTCTGCTCAAAACAATCCCTGGTAAAACAAGAGTTTCTTTTGCCGAAGCACTTTTAAGTCAGATTCCAGTCATCGAGTATGAAGATATCATACCTTTGGTGGGGACAGAGGCTCGCGTTACATGGGAAAACAACTTTAAAAATGAAGTCATCAGAGATCTGTTTGACAACAGAGAAGGATTTTACATTTTAAAATCTGTTATCTCCTCCACTCAATCTGATGTAAAGAGATATTCTCTATGGTGCTACACTAAGAGAAGGATAGATGAAACATCAGAGAACCTATTTTTTAATGTGATTAGTGAAATAGCCACTGAAGTTGCCGGTCAGCAGCTTGTTGAAGAGTCGGCCACCGGGAATCAGGACTCCCAATTTATTCAGGACTTCGCGTAAGGATAAGATATGTCAAACTACGGTAATTATGTTTTAACAAGAGAGCAAATAAACGCCCTTGTGGCCCAAGGGACGGTTTTTGATGATTTGGCACAAGGGGATATAACTAACGCCTTTAATCGACTTGACGACTCCCTTAATCCTGCAGGCGGACCAGCACCCTTCAAGTCAACCCTCCGCGGTAGAAATACACCGGTCAGAACGTTGTGGGCAAAAGTATTAATACATTTTAATAATTATCTTCGCGGTAACCCGGGCAATGTAGATTTTGATGTTGATCTAGGATCCGGTCCAAGCTCAAATTTAAGCTACCAAGGTAGTGAATATATGGAAATCAGAGATCTTGAAATATACGAGCGGGATGAAAATAATAACAACATTCCAGCACTTAGGTACCCCGGAGCCCCATCTTTGATTGACCGCGGCGAGCAAATATTGGATAGCTACTACAATAAATGGAATGATGCTAGAACCAATGCGGGTATTTTTCAAGATGCGTATGCGACGGGCCGAGAAGTTTTTGGCCAACCCCGCCGTCGCGCCGAAGGACTCCCTATGCGACCTGTAATGGGCCCAGCCTTAAATTCTGAAACTGGCTTTTCCAAGGCTTACTTTGGAGAGCCAATATACGCCAGCCAAATTGAGCAATTCATTGATGCTACGCTTTTGGTCACCAACGGCGGCGGCCGGTTCAAGCTATACCCGAGTGACAACACCGATTGGTACATTTATGCTGTTTGGTCTAGGCTGGTCGCTCTCCATACTTCTCTATACGGGCACAACGTGGGAACGGGCTATGGCCGTACTCCCATCTTCGTTAACGCCTTTGACACCGACCCCGGTCCCACAGGAGACCCGATAACAGCAGCAAAATTATTTGTAAACGTCGTCCGCGGAGTTAGCGTATTATGGGATCAGAGAAACGTACAAGCTTCATTAGCTCAAGAGGCCCTTGCAGCCGCCGAGGCGGCAGCTTTAGAAGAAGCCCTAGAAGAAGCCGCTGATGTAGGATTTACAGTTATTAGCATGCCACAGAGCCTTAAAGGGCAGATACTTACCAATTCAAATAACGCCGCAAATAAGTTTTTTACAAATACATTTAATAGCGAACTTATCGCTATGGTGCCTTTACTTTACAATTTTTATTTGACGTCGGAATATTTTCCTGGGATTGACGAAGCATTTGAAAATCCAAAAGATAGAGTATTAGACATTATTATTTCTACAATAGCGAATGATAATAACTTTGATTCAACTCCAGATCTTAGTCGCCCAGCGGCCGATTCTGCTGTTGCCAGTGCCACTGGGCAAGACCAGCAGGCTGCGTTTAATTCAGCTGCCCGTGATTTTATCCTAAAGATGATTATCAAGACTCCAATTGATATCCTGAAGGGTGTCGTTGAGTTAGTAGACCCTCACGTCGCCATCACTAAAGTTATCAAAACAGGCTCCGGGTTTGCCTTTAACCAAGCTATTGGTGCCCTGGATCAGGTAATCCAAACATCTGATTTAAATGAGACGATCGCTGATGCCACCGGTAATGTAATCCAGCCCAATCTTAACGGCGAGGATTTGCTAACTTTGCTACTTTGTATAGTTGACTACGGCTTAAAGCAAGGCGTCACCGAGGCGATCGACACACTCGACGGTATCGAAGGCAACGGACTTCCACCAATTCCAGAGAACTTCTTCCCAAGAGTCTCCGTCGACGGTATAGATTTTACTGGTACAGTGTCCGGAATGCTTATGATGCCGCCGTCACCTCTAGGGTTAATTTATCTGTTGTTGGAACTACTTAAGAATGATGTCACAAACCAAACTGAAAATATTTCAAACGCTAATACTGAAAGTGCCAATGCAGTCGAATGCACACCGGAGCCGCAGAATCTGTTACCAGAGCCCTGTGACGACACAGAATAAAGGGAGGGTCTTATAGATGGCCTCTGGATTATCACCGCAGTTACCTCTTGTCGTAAGCGAAGTATTCGGCGCCTATAACTTGAATACAAACTTTGAGGAGCTTGCAAAGCAAAACCTTAAAATGCTTATCCTAACCATCCCGGGAGAAAGGATGATGGACCCTAACTTTGGAGTAGGACTAAGAAGGTTTTTGTTTGAGTTAAATGACAGCAATACATACTCTAGCATTTCTTCAAAAATTAATGAACAGGTCCAGAGGTATTTAAACTACATTCAGATAGATGATATACAGTTTCAAATCCCTGAAGGGAATCCAGATTTGTACCCGCATAACCTATCTGTTTCGATATCTTTCACAATATTGCCACTTCAATTGTCGACATTGCTACAAATTGATGTTGACCAACCTATTTAGAGAAATAAATTATGGCCAAGAAATTACAACCAATTGATTATACAAGTCGCGACTTTGATTCTATTCGTAAAGATCTAGAGAACTACGCGAAAAGATACTACCCTGATTCGTACAAGGACTTCAATAAGGCCTCCTTTGGTTCTTTGATGTTGGATACCGTCTCTTACATCGGAGACATCCTTTCTTTTTACTTAGACTATCAAGCAAACGAATCATTTCTAGAAACTTCAATTGAGTATAACAACGTTGTTCGCCTCGCGCGCCAAATGGGGTTCAAGTTAAACACAAGCCCCTCATCTTACGGTATTCTGACTTTCTATATCCAGGTACCCTCCGACAACAGCACCGCCGGCCCAGACTTGAGTTACGCCCCTGTGCTACGCGCTGGATCAATCCTTTCCTCCACAGGCGGAGGTCTATACACTCTAATAGAAGATGTAGATTTTTCTGTGTCGACAAATCAAGTTGTAGTCGGAACTGTTGACTCTGTCACGGGGAACCCAACCAATTTTGTGATTAGAGCCCAAGGTCGCGCCGTTTCAGGTAGGACTTTGTTTAAAGAAGTGGAAGTTGGTGCCTTTCAAAGATTTTTAAGAGTCGACCTAGAAACTTCAAGGGTTGCCGAAGTCCTATCCGTCTCAGATTCTGAAGGACATGAATACATCGAGGTCGATCATCTTTCGCAAAATGTTATTTACAAAGCGATTCGCAACACCAACACATCGACAAACTCAACCGTCAGGAACTTGCTGAAAGCTGTTCCGGTGGCGAGAAGGTTTGTGGTGGAAAGAGAGGGTCAGGCGACGTATTTACAGTTTGGATACGGCTCGGATTCAGAGTTACTGTCTAACTCGGTTGTCAATCCATCTAATCTTGTCCTAGATTTAAACGGGCGAGATTACGTTACAGACCTGGATTTTGACCCAACCAAGCTAATCAGCACAGATAAGTTTGGTATCGCCCCCTCTAATACAACTTTGAGAATTGGCTACAGAGTCAATTTAAATAATGATGTAAACGCTGCAGTTAATACAATTACCGCGGTAGATCGACCTCTATTAAGATTTACGTCTCAAGGGTCGTTGTCGCAAAATATTAGAAATACCGTCATTTCATCTTTGGAAGTGCTGAATGAAGAGCCATTTGTGGGGGACATATCATTGCCGTCTTCCGAAGAAATTAAGCAAAGGGTCTTTGGTTTTTACGCTACTCAAAACAGAGCCGTAACCATTCAAGATTATCAGTCTATCAGCTACGGAATGCCAGCAAAGTTTGGTTCTATTAAGAGAGCGGCGGTCGTAAGAGACTTTGACGAGTTTAAGAGAAACCTAAACATATATGTTATTTCTGAAGACACAAGTGGCAAGTTATTGCCGGCCAATATAACCCTTAAAAACAACTTAAGAAACTGGCTTCTACAGTATAAAGTTGTAAATGATACGATTGATATTTTGGACGCACAGATTGTTAATTTTGGTATTAATTACGTCGCCGCGATCGATTTAAACGCTAATCGTTTCACAGTGATCAACAAAGCGAATGCCGCTTTAAGAGATTACCTTTTCAAAAATCAGTATGAAATTGGTGAGTCAATTTTGATAACAGAGTTCTACAAAGTTTTGCAAAAGGTTGATGGGATTATCGACGTTATAGACTTAGAGATAGTAGGAAGATCCGGTGTCTCGTATGCTGCTTCATCATTTGATTTTGATGCACGTTTGTCAGCTGATGGTCGTAGGATAGAGGGCGAAAACAACGCGGTCTTCGAACTTAAATTCCCTAACGTGGATATTAAGGGAGCTATTCAGTAATGGCTATTATAAGGTACACTGCTAGTGCAGATAACACAATTTCAAATGCATTTGAAGCCAATTTGCTTACAAGAGGCACTGGTTCTAATATGGGTTTTGCCGACTCGCTTGAGGTATTTTCAATATACGGCCAAGAGTCCGGCTCGAATGGACAATCCCAGGAGCTTTCAAGAATCCTAATCCAATTCCCGGTAAATCAAATTACTGCCGACAGAGCGGCGGGAACCATCCCGGCATCAGGTAGCGTTTCTTTCTATCTTAAGATGTTCAACGCAGAGCATCCATTCACGCTACCTCAAGACTTTAATTTGGTGGTTGCCCCTATATCGCAGTCCTGGAGCGAGGGTACCGGTCTTGACATGGACAACTACCAGGATATTGGCAAGTCCAACTGGATGTCCGCAAGTAACACAACTAAGTGGACAGAAGTTGGTGGCGATTATCTTACTGCCTCTAACTCCAATGTACGTTTCCCCACTGGCGTAGAGGATCTTGAAGTAAATGTTTCTAGTCTTGTTGAGCAGTGGATTAAGGGTAAAGGCTCTGGAGGCTATAACAATTATGGTTTTGGAATTCGTCTTACTGCATCGCAAGAGGCATATTTCTCTAGCTCGTTGGGCGATACGGGAGATGGTAATAGCGGATCTGTGCTACAGAATGTCAATGGAGCAACTCAATCATATTATACGAAAAAGTTCTTTGCTCGTTCGACAGAGTTCTTTTTCAAGCGACCAGTTATTGAGGCCCGCTACGACTCCCGCGTTACGGACGACCGAGAAAATTTCTACTTCTCAAGTACACTTGCCCCAGCAGCAGATAACTTAAATCGTCTTTATTTCTATAACTATGTCCGGGGGCGCCTTGTAAATATCCCGGGTGTTGGAACTGGGAATCTTACAGCCTCGTTTTATTCCAGCTCTTTCGGAACGCCAACTGGATCAGCAATCCGACTTCCACTGGGAGGAGGAGTCACAACAGCATTGTCCACCAACGCAACTTGCAGTCACGTCAGCACGGGTATCTATTCATGCAGTGTGTCGTTAACTGCGGGCGCATCACCACTTCAAGCCGTGCATGATGTGTGGCGCAGGGACAGCAGCACGGAGTTATTCACGGGCTCATTCTATCCTGAGGTGATTCCAAAATATGATCATGCTCCAACTTTTAGCCGGGTTACGTCATGTACAAATCTCAAGAAGTCTTATTCCAGATCGGATACAGCAAGGTTTCGCTTTTTTGTGCGCGATCGCAACTGGAGCCCTACACTATATGTCGTAGCTACCACTAACAATCCCACTGATATTATTGAAAGCGCATCATATAGCATTCATAGAGTAACAGACAATCTAGCTGCCGTTCCATACGGGACAGGTTCTGACTTTAGCACGTACCTTTCATACGATAGAGAAGGTAACTATTTTGACTTTGATATGTCAATGCTAGAAGCAGACTATATGTATGAAATAAGATTATCATATTACAATGATAGTATTGGTGACTGGCAAGAGCAACCTCAAACGTTTAAATTTAGAGTTGAATGATATTTAAAGTATGAGTCTTAAAAAGTATTTTGAAATTACCGAGAACATTAAGTCTCTCTCTGGTAAAACAGCTGATGAAATAGGGTCTCAAGTAGAGTCTGTTGCGTATCACGAGCAGGATATTATTGAGGAAGAAAGGTTTATTCCAAGAGTAGACTTTTCTGATCCAGCTAATTTTGCTCGCTACGGTTCAGCTGTAGAGTATTACGATCAGTCAATAAAGAGAATCTACAATGAATATCCTTATGATGGATCACTAAGAGAAAAGCTAGAGTGGCGTAACGAATCAACATATATTGATTTACATATCTTCGACAATCTTTATCCAAGAACAAATGGTTATGCCATTTTGTCTGCGGATGGGTGGGGAACGCAAGCTTCCACAGCAGACGGCTATGGTCTGTCTGGGGACTTGGAATACATTTACGTTAAGGGCGGCCCAAATGCCAATCCAAATGGCATGTCGCCAAAGTCGACAAAGTTCACAGGTTCAAATTACTACGAACCAGATAAAAATAGGGGATCGAACTTAGAATTTGATTTGGCATCCCGAGGTGCATCCCTCGAATTTTGGCTTAATAAGTCCACGTTCATTACGGCTTCAACAGAAAAAGAAGTTATTTTTGATTTGTGGAATGGAGAACTGACGTCCTCTACTGCATATCTTCGTTTCAGATTGGAACTGACAGGTGCTGCTAATGGCTCGGATCCTTTCTTGCTCACAGTTTTGTCGGGTACTACAGGCTTTTACCAGCAAGGCATCGCATCTTCCACTTTTAAAACTTCTTCGGTAGCCGATGGAAACTGGCACCATTATGCTGTCACAGTCAAGTCAGCCTCCGCAGGAATCACAACAAGATTTTATGTTGATGGAGATTTGAATAAAGAAGCCAAGCTGGGGTCATCTGGAATCGGGGATACAGACAGTTCGGCTTTAAGAGCCCACATCGGCGCGCTCATAGCTTCGCCATCTGGTTCATCAGCCGCCATTGGTGCTGGTAAACTATCTGGCTCAATTGACGAATTAAGATATTGGAAGACCCAAAGAACATCCCAAGAGATTGGTCGCTTTTGGTTTACCCAAGTGGGTGGCGGAGTAAACACGGATCCTACTCCATTCACGACGACGGAAGAATCTGCGAATGTAGATTTAGGAATATACTTTAAGTTCAACGAGGGAATCACGGGAAGAACATCGACAGATAGCATAGTTTTAGACTACTCAGGTCGCTTCTCGAATGGTACATGGACGGGGTATGACACCAGTTCTAGAAATACGGGCTCAGCTATTGTTTTATCAAACGCAGCCGTAAGTGAGTTCCAAGACCCGATAATCTACTCTTTTCACCCTGATGTTGTATCGTTATCATCCAACTTAGAAACATCCGGTTCCGCGCATGATGTAGGTAACAACGCATCCATCTACAACTCAATCCCATCTTGGATCACCGAGGAGGATTCAGAGGGGCCAAAGAATGTCAAATATTTAACTCAAATAATTTCTAGCTACTTTGACACTCTACATTTACAGATAGAAAGTTTAAACCATCTTAAGGATATACAATACCTAAGCGGCAGCGATAAGCCGTTACCTTTCGCTGAAAAGCTACTTTCTTCATATGGTTTTGTGGCACCAGAAATTTTCCTAGACGTCGATATTCTAGAAAAGTTAGCTGATAGAAGTGAAGATAGGGTTTATGAAAAGTCACTTCACGATGTTAAGAACATTATTTATCAAAATATTTATAATAACCTTAACTACATTTACAAGTCCAAGGGAACTGAAAAGGCGTTTAGAAACTTAATCCGCTGCTTTGGTATTGATGATGAGTTAGTCAAATTTAACATTTATGCGAATAATGTTGAATATGAGATGCGAAACAACAGAAGAAACATAATTGTTTCGGATAAGTTCGCTAACTTTAACACTGGCACAGGCCAGTACGCCACAATATACAACTACACTGATGCATCAAATGCCAATTCTGTTGGCTTTATAGCATCTGGCTCTAATCTGACAGATGGCTACGCGACAACTTTAGAAGCAGAAATTCTATTTCCTAAAAAGCTGGATGAGTCCTCTATCGTCTTTGTCGATACAAACACGATTAGTGCATCCTTATTTGGTGTACACGGTACCGTCGACTCGGGCACAGACACGACCTGGGCTACATCGGACACGGTAAACTTCCAAGTTTTTGCTATCAGAGATGAATTACGCTCAACAAATGTTAGGTTCGTTCTGACCGGAACCGCAGGAGGCCGTGTACCAGAAATTTCCTCCTCTTTGTATGAGGAAGTGTACGACAACACCAGATGGAATTTGGCCGTAAGAGTTAGACCTGAACAGTTCCCTCTGAAGGGGCTTGTCGACGGCACAGACTCTGACTATGTCGTTGAACTTCACGGTATCCAAGTCGACGCCGGCGAGGTTTTACAGGAATTCACGGTTTCTGGGACCATTACTAACCCGCCAGCCGGATTCGTAACGGGTAGTAAAAGAGTTTTCGTCGGAGCCCATAGAACCAACTTCACAGGAGCCATCTTACAAACATCGGATGTGAAAATAAACTCTTGTCGTTATTGGCTAGATTACATTGAGGATGATGCCCTAAGGGGTCATTTGCTTGATACTGAAAATTACGGAGCTTCACAGCCTCATTTATACGCTTACCCGTTTGACACAACAGCCTCCTACGGAGATGTGACAAAGCTAGATACTTTAGTTCTTAACTGGGAGTTCTTAAACAACACAGGCTCTAATGCTAGTGGCCAGTTTGTAGTAGATGATATAAGTTCTGGTTCTGCTGCGTTAACGAGGTTCGGCAATCTTGGAAACATCCTAAATAAACAACATACAGCAAGAGGTGATTTCTTCCGAGCGTCCTCCACTGAAGCTATTGATAAGGACTTTGTTGTATCTTCCAAATTGAATCTTCCAGAAAATATCCAAGCGGAAGACATGGTGAGGGTCCTCTCAGTTGAAGATCAGGATGTATTCACAACAGAATCGAGACCGATAAATTACTTCTTTGCTTTTGAAAAAAGTATGTATCAGACCATCTCGGAAGAGATGTTGAATTATTTTGCCACTTTGAAGGATATACACAATCTTATAGGTGACCCAGTGGAGCGATGGCGCCCCGAATACAAACAAATGAAGTTCATGCGCCAGAAGTTCTTTGAGAAGGTAAGCAATGATGAACTCGACTTTGACAAGTTTTATGAGTTCTACAAATGGTTTGATTCTGCGCTATCATTAATGTTGGGGCAGTTAGTGCCCGCCTCTGCTGATTTTTCCGACAATGTAAAAACAGTTATTGAAAATCACGTTCTAGAAAGGCCAAAATATAGAAATATTTTCCCATTCTTAGAGAAGGTAGGTGCCCAAGATCTACAAAGCGTGGTGATGCCATCCCTTCCGCCTTCACAGGAAACAGGCCCCGGCCAGGGCGGCCCTGGCTCAGCTACCTCAAACTATGGCGGAAACACTAACGCCGGCTCCGAAATAGATTCGGGTCCTTATGAGGCGCCTCCTACGGATGGCTCAGATGATGATAATAGGCCATGGCAGAAGTATAAGAAAGAAAAGTCTGGCGATAGAGAAAAAATCTTTGATGCTGTTAAATCTAAGTACGATAGATTCATTAAATCCCCCGCCAAGCTAAGGACGAATTATTCTTTTCCACATGGTGGGGTGACAAAATACTCAAACTATGACCCGAATTTTGTTTTTCAAGCAACTCAGCCCTACGGCCCAACAATCGCAGGAACAAACATTGCTAAAAATATCATGTTGTCATTTGACACAGATGTTGAAGAACTTTTGAACACTAAGGATGTAAGAAACCCGAGACAAAAGACTAAACTCTCTTATGGAATTAACCCCTCTATAAACAAAACCGGATCAGAAGATCTAAACTACTATGGCAAGAGTTATGGTCCATTTAGTCTCTATAGCTCATCCGTAACCACAGGATACAACAGTGAGGTCGTACAGAACTATAAATCTGGAACAATGGTTACGAACCTTCACCACGACTTTGTATTTGATACAGGAATTCCTGCACAGGGCCCGTTTACGGAGAAGTTTGTTGGAGGCAGATATTATCGCCATACAGAATTGAACGATGGAAGCGACACTAAGCACACAAGAGCAGAAGGCTTCCGATTGGGCCTAGGCCTTGACCCTAGCAGTTCAAACATCCCTGCTGGCGCCTCAGGGGCTCTGGGCGTCCTTCCACCAAACTATCCTTTCTCGGACTCGCCAGCAGGGTCGGCCCCTCATGGTTGGCTACCTAATCTTGCTACGGCACAACGATTCCGAGACGAGACAGCGAAGCGCCCGGTAAATATTAAAAATATCTTGATGACGACGGCTTCTGTCGGCGCCCGTCTCTCGGGAACCATTGTTCACAGCCAAATTGGTAACTATCAAAAGAATTATCAGGTTGTCCAAACTGCTGGTAGAACTACAAATGATCTATTTTTCCGAGAGCAAAAAAACACGTTTGCTGCAAATCCAGAGACTTTGGCTACTAGAGGTAGATTGCCTCTTACATCTTCAACGCAAAATGTCGGAGGAGATCTAGATTATACGCTCCCAGATAGATCGGGCGGCAACTCTAATGAGACAGTATTTGTTAACTTGTTCTCTGCTCCTGGTTCATACGAGGTTTTGTCACGCGGATATAGAGACCCAGCACACGAAGAGCTTTCAGTCTACAACGCTTCTCCATATCGCAATCTTGGTGTGATTAACAGAGGCTCCCAGATTCCACGCGTCGATGCTGTAGAAGCTAAAACGATTTCTGTTGTAGATCAGATTGGAAAGACCCGTGGTCTTAACCAGAGAGCCGGGCTCCACGCTGGACCGTTTGGGTCTGATGCAGGGTTTGTTGGTAGTATACCGGCTGACACATATGTCACATTGCCGTCCTGGCACAAGACAAACAGAAACCGCCGTCGCAGAATAGAGTTGTCTGGGACAACATTTATTACAGCCTCTGTGTTCGATAACCTCTTTGTTCAGCATGCCATCCCATGTTCTACACAGCAATACTCTTGGGTAACTGCTTCGTTGGCTGAGGGCCAGATTATTTACGGTAACGATAGGCCATCTTGCTTTAGCGCAAGTGCTTTAAGTCACCTTATTGTATCAGGAACCTATCATGATACAACCTTTGTGGGACTTGCAACGAATGTGGTTGACGCCCTCACAACATCCACTCATACTTTGGGCTTCCCGTTGGATTCAGATCCTATTTCTTCATATAAAAATGCCGATTACTGGTCGTCTCCTGTTTTCGATGACGATGAGGACTACTTCAATGTTCTTATGACAACGCGAAACGGACCATATGGGTATCCAACTTGGAAACAAATCCGCGCAGGAGAAACTAAAGTTGCCAGAAAATTGAGAGAGACAAACAAGATTGGCTATACTATTCCGCCTAAAAGACTCTTAAACAGTGATGGTGCTACGATCCCCAAGCGACCAAACACATTTATTGATTTCTTCGAGGCGCCTCACTCATTAAACTCTTCTCCAATAACATTTATTTTTGAAGATAATACGGAGGAGTCTGAGACTAAAAACAACATAGAAGTATCCGTTCCCTTCAGGAATGAGATTGATTATTTCTCGCATAACGAATTAAATAATTTCTATGATCTTAAGTCCGATGTATTAGATTTGAAATCGTACAAAGCGATACTGAATTTTGCGCTCAGCAGCAGTTATAGCACGGCGGTTTCTTACACAGAAGCCTTGTATCCATCGGATATTAACATGTACAACAATATTGTTCGTAGAAGAACAAAATTTATTATTACGAACATTTGGGATGACGACCGCACAAAGCGCTCCGTAACATACGGCGGTAATCCAAACTCGCAAGGCATAACGGAGATCACTACGGCGTCCGTCTGGCCGTTGGATGCACACCTTAATTTCACCGTCACTCAGTCTGTTGAAGCTAATGATGGCGCCGGCGAACTTATGAATGCGTACACAAGATTCGCAAATGATAGAAATAAACTAAGGCCCGGAGTCACATACGCTGACCGAGTCCCCGCAGGCTCATCTAGCGCCGGCGGCTCACAGGTATTTGCTGGTGATGCTCTCTGGGAGGCCGGCACCCAGTCTGGCAAGAAGCCTTACGAAAACTATTCAACATATTCTCAGCACATAGCTAGAGTGGGCAAGGACCACTCAATTGTGCCAGAATTTAGAATTAGTGAGTTGTTTGAAGCATACAGCGAGGATAACGGAGGCGACTTCTTAGCTGATTTGGATGACGTATTTAGCTTAACGGGAGCGCATATACACGATAGCGGTAAACCTAAGTTCTTTAAAACTTACACAAATTCAGATTTCTTAAAGTACTTCTCTGTAATCGATGAAGACCTTAACGATCAACGTTCTGGAGATTTAAGAATTCAAAGAGACAGGATTTCCCTTCGCTGCAATGCGATGTTAAAGTTCTTGCCATACAAGGGTTTCTATCCAGCTGAGAGAGTTTTGGAGTTGGGGACTCTGTTCTCGCAATCTTACGGGCAATATATTCTAACAAAGTCAGGCTCCGCTCCTTCGCAAACGCCACTTAGAATACTTTTAGAGCCCATGATGTCTCCGGGCATACTGTGCAATACAATTAAGTCTGGAATCGCAGTAAGTTATCCAATATTGTCCAACACTTCGTCAAATGCAAACGATATTTTCAATGATCACGCCCCTCCATCCAATTCGTCTGTAAACACTAAGTTATTCGAGGGAGTTGTTAATTACGATAAAGGAATTTTGAATAGAGAAAATCCTGCGTTGGTGGAAGGATACCTTTTTCAAGAGTTGCCCTTTGAGACTTTGTATCGCCCAGAAACATATTTGGGACCAACCTTCCTAACAGGCTCCGGAGCGATTTACGACAACGCTGTATCAACAGCTACACTAGTAGACAACAGCGCGACGGGACCAACATATATTAAATTTGTTGATGGAAAACGCCTATATCGCCATGCCATAGATAATTTCTTATGTGCTACAACTGAATTTTTTACAAATCAGCCCGCCTCCTTCTTGTCGAGCAGAGAGGATCAGTTTAATGAAGTCGTGAGTGGCTCAACCTATGAGATGGAGCTAGAGATCTTCAGAACACAAAATGCCAGGGATGGAGAAGTTCAAGTTGCAACGGCATCATTTAGCATGTATGACCGTGAATCCGCGTATGGCTATCCTATAAATGACTCAGCCGGACGCGCCACTTTTGATCATGTGACTCCGTCATATTTTTCTGGATCTGCTAAGGTGACAATTTCCTATACTGCCTTGACCACCGGCCGCCCCTCGTTGGAAGAAATTCTAGCTAATGCGTCTTACGCATATAGTCGGGATACAGCAGAAGGATCTCAATCCCCGGCGTCTTCACGGATGCAGATAGATGCTAGCATTAACTTCAATGATTACTTCAATTCGGTACCTAATGATACCACTACCCAATCAAAAACATGGCTGATACAAAGTAAGTTTGAAACACCAGTATTGAACTTTGCTGGTATCACACCAACCAGGACAACCTCAAGCTTGGCGAGCAGTGGACTCTCTACAGCAAGAGAGATTAAGACAGGCGGGATGTGGCATCTTTACGGCAATATTCCTGCAAGCTCTAGAGAAGGTATATTTATTACGTTGAGAGATACAAGAGCGTTGTCGCTTGCAGATGTTTGTGGATTCTCTACTGGCAAAAATGAAAGAGTTGGAGATGTTAAAGAATCCAACACTCTTGAAGAGGCAGTTGTCGCAATTCCGTTTAAGACGGTTAATAACAGAAGGAAGTTTTTCGGTATCAGCAAGAGCAACTCTGAATATCAGAATATCCAGAGAAATATTGAAAAGTATGTATTTCCGCCAAAGTTTGATTTCCTGTTAAATAAAACTGTGAAACCAGTTTTAATGTACGCTTTTGAATTCTCTGCTAAGGTCACGCAACAAGACATCGCCGATATGTGGCAGAACTTACCACCAGATGTGGGTGAAAAGTTTGAACAAAAGGAAGTCATCATTGACGACAAACAGATTCTCGACCTTCTGATTCAGAACTCTGAAGATATTCAGTGGCTTGTGTTCAAGGTCAAGAGACGCGCCAATAAGTCCTACGAAAAGTACAGAAGATCTCTGGTAACTGATGACACGAGTGCCTTAGAGGACAATATAGGACCATATTCTTACAACTGGCCATACGATTACTTCTCACTCGTAGAACTAGTTAAGATTGACGAAACAGTGCAGTACGCATCCCGTGATGTATTACCGGCTAACACGATAACGGCTGATTTTGAGGACCTCGGATAATGGAATTCTTTAACAAAAAAGAAGAAGTCTTGGAAGTTGTGCTTACAAACTATGGGAGAGATAAGTTAGCCGCTGGACAATTTAACCCAACTTTTTACGCGTTTTTTGATGATGACGTCCAATATGACGTGAGCGGGTCCGGTTATACTGAAAATCAAAACTTGGCTGAATCTAGAATTCAACGCAACACACCAAAAATAAAGATTATTCCCACAAGAGAGGGCGCCGAAACCAGAGTCAATAGATTTATAGATAACGTTTCTTCCTCTTTTAACGCTGTGATAGGAGGTCATACATCTGACCCGGCCAATAACGTTGAGATTTTCCAAGAGCAAGTCTACGGTGACAAAGGGAAATTGGACGCCTATCCACTGGGGCGCTCCTCCTACAACACGCAACATGCGCCTGCTTGGCAGATGGAGATACTTTCCAGCCCAACCTCTTCTTTGGGACAGAGGTTTTTAAATGAAGACGACTTTATACAGCACATACCTCAAATTGATATAACCATTGATTACGAAACCTTCTATAAACAAGGAGAGATAACCCCTGATTCAATCTCGGGATATCTTGGCGATCCACCTAGTAACATTTTTCTCGCTTTGAAGGAAAATTATCTGATGGTAGAACTTTTAGAGAATAACACTCCTTTTGAAAAAGAAAACTTTCAAATTGAAGTCTTTTTATCGGGCACCGATGGGCAGTACACTCAGTTGAGTTCCGCCCCTCAGAGCGCGACAGAATTCATCACCCCCACAGAGGGTAATATTGAATACTGGATGAATGTTTTGGTTGATAACGAGATACCGACTGAGATTATTGAAGAGCTAAATATCAATGATAATGCTATTTCCACGAGTGCTAGCAGAATCAAACTTAATAGAGATCTATACTCTACAGAAAATGAGGAGCCTTGCTAATGGCTATTTCACTTGGGCCCTATCGGAGAGCACTTCCATTCCTTACAATTCAAGACATCCGTTTTGATGTTAACGACGAGGAAAACGAATACCTGCTTACTGTAGGGTTGTCTAATGAAAAGATTATTAAGACAGGCAACAACCAGAGGAGTACATCTTTTGGCAATTTTATTTATTTTTCTTCCGACAAGTCTGAGATAGATGCCATGGCCTCCGATCAGCCAACATTGGTAGAGATTATAAAGCGAAACCCAAAAAACAAATATTTCTTTAACGTTGAGCCTAAAGATTTTAAATACAAGGCGGATGCTGAGGGATCCCGCGCGGTCCACAGTTTTTTTCATCAAAAGCAGTTTAAGTTAGAGCGAACTCCAAGCTTATATGTATTGGCGTGTATTTTTATTGAAAGAAACAATAATTTTGTTATTGGGAACATTACTAAAGAAACAATATTAAATAATAATATTAGTCCACTAACTGCTGATGTTTATTCACTAACGGAAACTGTTCAATCCTATGGCTCCGTAAATACTATATGGCCAGGGTCTGCTCACATTCACAATGACCAACTCATGGCTGGAAATACGCATATTGCCGAACAGCATCCAGATTTAGCTAGGACTAGCGTACTAAACGTAAGACTGAAGGACTTGAGAGTTGTACATGCCGCGCGCCGATTGAGCTTTAATTTTACTACAGCGCAGGAGTCTTATTTTTCTCCTTTGACTTTATCAAGAGGCAAATCTGGTACCGTGAATGGATCTTTCACGTTTAATCTATTTAACTTTGCTAAAAACAATTCTAAACTTGGCGGACTCATAGAGAACCCCACCTCTTTGTTGTCTTCGGTCGCGATAAAAGACATTATTGTTTATCAAAGAGTAACTGGAAGGGACGCCGCGGGCAATTCCCTGACTCCGGGCGCCAGCGAGTTATGCGGCTTGAAAGAAGCAAATCCGTTTAAAGTAGTAGCTAGCTTGGGCAACAATTGCCAGATAGTTAACAATATCAATGCGAATCAGCCAGAATACTATGAAATATTTTTCCTAGACGACACGGTTGCTGATGTTAACTCTGGTCAGGCTGAGTATAAGGCAGAGATTGTTTTGAATGATGATACGGATAAACTATTTATAGATTCTATAAATCCACTTAAGCAGAATCTAGAAAAGATTAATGATATCAAACAAGTTGTCGATGATCCATCCATCTACGATGAGATAATCGTTGATTACCTAGCCTCCATAAGAACTATATTTGGTAATCTGCCATTTTCTGTATTTTCATCTTTATTCTGGAGAAAAAATTTATTAGCTATTGTGAATCGGTTTAATCCAAATTACGACTCAGATAAGTATTTGTTTTTGTCCCTAATACGGGAATATGTCTCTAAGCTGGAAAAGATATTAACACAATACTCTCCATCTGAATCGAAAATCAGCGATAAGTCCAAAATGTACCGGTCTAAGAAGGATAGGCTTCTGCGTGCCATGAAGAACTTTAAGCAAATATATCAATTTGTGGGAACTAGAAGTTACGGACTTGATTATGTTGACCAGACGATTGGCGAAAGCCAAAGCATTGTCCCTGCTATTTCTTTTGACTCTTATGGCTTGAGAGCTTCTTCCGAAGTATCTAAATATGAAATTACTAACACTCAAGTAGCGACGTTAAATCCGTATGGGTTCCTGTCTCCCGTTTCGTTGAATATGACTCCAAATCCCACTGTGATTAATACTGATACTTCTGTTATTACTAACGACAGTGTTTTGCCAATTGTTTCAAGTAAGGTCAGCAGTAGAAAGAACTTTGAAATCAATAAAGATCTAGCAAGTGAGGATCGTAAGCGAGATATATTTAGTGCTCTTGGGGTAGGGTTTACAAGAAACCAGATTCCGTTGAAAAACAACTTAAAAAAGGGAACAAGACTTTACCGATCTCTTGATTCAGAGGAGTATTTTTCCTCAACGTCCGAGTTCGTGTATGAGAACAAACCATCCCAGGCAGTGTCAGGCTCTAAAGAAAATAATGTTAAGTTTGAGAAGATAAATTCTATTTTTAATAGTTCTTTATCTAGTAAAATAATTGATAATGCAATTACCCTATTTAACGAGCCGGCCACAATTACAAATGTGGAGATGTTAGACGGATCTCCTGCATCCCAAAAATTGAATGAGCAAAGTGATTTCTTACAAAATTCAACAGCTGCCAGTAAGGCAATAAACTTTAACTCTGTTGCTAGAGTGCTCTATTTGGAAGGGTACAATACTAAGAGAGGCGTCGGAGAGCAAAATTGGACTCTGCTGACAGAACAAATATATAATGATGCGCAACAAAAATCACAAGCTTTAGTTTGCAAGCTTGTTAAGGTTTCGGATGCGATTGGAACAGATGATATCCTGGAGATGGAACCAATGTCTAGCTTGTTTGTTTTGGGTGCCCCATCCGTTGGCAGCAATATCACTATAGGAACAAATGACTTAGTTCGATCGACAAAGCAGGAGATAAGAGATTCAGCAGTGTCAGGAGACTTAGATAATGTTAGTGTCTTGTACTCCAAGAGTTTGCCAATGGATTCAGCGAGTTCGCCGTCCATGACCCAACAGGCTTTGGAGGCCAACAATTTAAGTACAACGCTATTTAGTACAGCGACTGTATCTGTCCCTAGTTCAGGTTATTAACATATGGCAATCACACAGGATAAGAACTATAAAGATCAGCTTTTAATAGTTGACGCATCGCAGATTGGCATAAGAGACCGCGGCGTAGAGCCGCAGACACCTGACAATGCTATAATCGATGGTAACGTAGTCAATTTTCACCCAATGGTTAGGGAAAACTGGGGCACCGAAGACCCGCTAAGGGGTGCTCTGGGAAGCTATTATGTAAGATATAGAGGTAGCCTAGGCGAAACACTAATAAACTATTCCAATGTTTTAGATTATTTGGAAGGCGGCGGTGATCCAGCAATTGGCGCTTTTGATCGAAATCCCAATGGTTCCAAACGAACTGGCAAATTAGCCAGACAGCTGGTTGGCAACAATAACAACACAAACATCATATTTCAAGTACTATACTTCTCTGAAGGCGCCGGCGAAGTGATCTTGTTAAGATCCAATGCTGGGTGGGATTCATATCAAACCAGTCCTCTTCTGCCGGCAAATTGGTACGTAAATAATTTTGAAAAATACGTTAAGGGCGCATTTAACCCAAACGATAGACTTATCATTCCTAATTTTGACCGGCCCGGACAGGATGTCTATAGATATTCGGGTCTTTTGAACGATGATAACTTCATTAAAAAGCAACGACTGGACCATACTTCTGTACACTATCTTATTTCTTCAGAACGTTCAATAAGACAAGAGTCAGGCGTAACAACTGATGTTGAGCCGGTATACAATTTTTACGTTGCGTCAAATCCAGACTATGAAGCAGTGATCGCTGACCCAAGAGTAGAGGAGTATTTGATTCCCAATTCGTACTACCTACAGCTAGAACTACAAAACACCTCATCAACGTATTTGGACCAATACCACCAGAATGCATTGACCATTAACAATCAAGTACCTTGGTTTGATTACCTTACTAACACTGAGATTAATATAGACAGCTATTATAATCTTTACTCCGACAATATCCTTCAAGCATTAACCGATGAAGCTATCGCACTTCCTCTTGTAAAGGAAGATAACGGCGATGTAGCAGTTTTACACTCAGATCTTGCAGTTTTGGACGAAAACTCTATTCTAACAGAGACAATACCCTTCTATAACAAACTAACTATTGGCCATGAGGCAGATGAAGTCCAGCCCGGCCCCACTCAAGATTCTTATCTGCAGACCCTTATCAGTGATCCTTTAACTAGAGATTTTGTTGATATTCTACAAGCTCACTGTGTAAAGCTAATATCAAATGAAAATTTTGATAATAACTCAGGGGCTCCTTTTACAACTAAGGAAACTACAAGATTAGTTCCCGGCCCTTCACAGGCTGACGTCTCCTTCAGATCAGAGGATAGAAGTTACCCTGTATTGTTTGATTTAGAGGCGTTTATAACCGCCGCTAGTTCGGCTTTCTTCTCAAATACAATTTCAGCGATTACGATCGCTGACGAAATTGTTGACAATGCAGTTCCAAATGCTAAATTTTTAAGAGACTATTTTGGCAAAGATGATCTTGGAGTCGACCCAGTTTCTGCCGATGAGGTGGAGTGTGGATATTATGCTGGCAACTATCTTTCAAAGTTCAAAAGGACGCTGGAAGAAGTTTACAACGGAGACCCTTGCCATTCTGAAACATTGCTGTACATTGTTGACAAATACAGAGTAACAGGAGATACAGAGGAAAAGGTTCAAAGTTTCTACATCTCGCCAAGACTTTCCGGTGTCCTGTCGCCCGACATTGTATATTATGACTCACAGGTGAAATATAATCAAAAGTATCGATATGATTTTAAGAAAGTCGTTCTAGTATTCGGAAACGCATATCAGTTTGATATTGTAAACATCATGGGCGCCATGGCGAACGCGCGGATTCTAGCTAAATTTATTAACAACCTATCTATAAAGGCCCTAATAGTTCCGTATTCCTTTGAGGGCATACAAGCCTCTGTCATAGATAAGCCGCCCGTGTCACCAGAAATATCTTTTTATCCAATGAAGGGTGTGGATACTAGAGTGAAGGTTTTATTAAACTCCAGTACCGGCAACTACACAGACAAGCCGATTGCCATATTGGATTCAGACAAACAACTTATTGAAGAAGAGTATCTTGGACAAACTGGAGTTGACAAAACATATGAGGACATAAGGTCATCGGGAAGCAAAATTAGATATATATCCGATGATCCGGTTGATAAGTATCAACTGTTCAGGATCAATACGGAGCCGACTTCTTATGAGGACTTCAATAATAATTTTGTGGAGGTTGATCCAGACATTGGTACTCCCGGTTATTTTGAAGACATTATTGCGCCAAACAGGAAGTATTATTATTGTGCTAGATCTGTTGATATCCATGGGAATATCTCCAATCCAACTTACATTTTTGAGATAGAGATGTTCAATAACGAAGGGCAAATCTATTTAAGACAGCAAGTATTTACTTTTAAAGCAGAAAAGCCAAGCTATGTTAAGCAGGGCAGAAGGTTTATTTATATTGAGCCAAGCTTCCAGCAAGTTGCTCTAGACCCGAATACCAACATTTCCGTTCCATCAGACTCTGATGAAAAACCACAGGACAGCCTGCTGGGAGTTGCTGGAAGTAAATGTTGGCAGGAGAAGTTTAAAATTAGGGTCACGAGCAAAAAGACAGGAAGAAAAATGGATTTAAATATTACTTTCAAAAATTCAGGGGTTACAAATCCAAGTTAATAAAGGATTTTAACACTATTTATATGAAGAGGATAATAGTATGGGTTTCTTAGACAATTCGGGTGACATTATTTTAGACGCTGTTTTAACAGATTTAGGTAGAAAGCGTCTAGCAGAGGGGAACGGCAGATTTAAAATCACTAAGTTTGCTTTAGGAGATGATGAGATAGATTATGGCTTGTATGACAAAAATCATCCAAGTGGGTCATCTTATTACGATCTAAACATTTTACAGACTCCTGTTTTAGAATCTTTTACCAACAACATGTCAAGCATGAAGTCGCGCTTGCTTTCGTACTCCAGAAGCGACCTGCTTTACTTGCCGGTTATATTAACGAATACCGATCTACAGCCCTTCTTTTCGGGCTTAAACTCTTACATCGTGCTAGTTGATGAGACAACAGTTGACGCTCTAACACCCACAAACGGATCCTCCCTAGCTAATGGCCTCCTAAATGGTTTCAGACCCGATCAGGGCGCGCGCTTCTTAGCGGCCGATCAGGGCTTAGATACCACAGAGGTAAGTAACCAGCAGACACTAGCTGATATAGATTCAACTCTTGTCGAGACGCAATACTTTGTCCAAATCGATAACCGCTTAGGGCAACTGCGAGGTAGAGGCAGCGTTACCTCAGGGCAGGCTAGCGCCATTCAGCCCTCCTCTATAGACGATGACAATATCGCAACTTATATTTTCTCTGCAAACGATGACACAGGGGTCGTCTCCCAGCCCGGCGCCGGGAACGCATCATCTATAAGCGGTCCTTTGGGTACCAGAGTTCAACTTAAGGTCGCGGCTTCGCTAGACTTAAGAACAAGCACGTTTTTGTTTAACCAGCTTGGTTCGGCCGGTTCCGCTAACATCACTAGCGGCGCCGCAACGTTAGCAGCTGCAAATTATAGATTTATTGATTCAACGATAAGAATCTCAGGTGTCTCTACAGGTTATACTCTGGATGTTCCAGTAAGATTTGTAAAGAAGACTAGTTAATAAAAGGATATTATAATGGCAACTTCATTTAAAGAATTAGAATCATCAAGAGATTCCGTTGTTACGAGGAATCTTCTTCACGAAGCGATTCCGATTACGGGTTCTATAGTTTCGGGAACTTATGCTGGTGGAAACATCAAAAACTTTTCACACGGCATGTTTCAGTCAGTTTACGACTATCCTTACTTGAGTTCTTCGGCAAATCACATTATTGACCTAACTTGTGGCTACGCAGCTGCCTCTGGTCTATCCGCCTCCGCCTCGACACAGAATGCTAAGAAAATCAATATCTACAATCAGATGGCGCAGGTTCTAGTTGGATTTGACGAAAACGGCGCAGTGCGACAGTTTGACGAAGATGGTGATTTGTCTGGTGGAACAAAAATTAATGAGGCCTATTTCTTTAACTTTACTAGACTTCTTACCAAAGACGAAATCAAGAAAGGGTCATTTTCTCTCACATTGGGAGTTAATAAGCCTTTCGGTGATACATCTGATACCAAAGTTGTTTACATTACTGACGCTAGCGGCTCAAACGAGTATAAAGTAAACTCACCAGCCGGCGAGTACGGGATTCTATATGCTTCTGGTTCTGACTCGGTCGTAAACTTCAAGGGGTTTGCCAAGTGCGGTCTATTATATTATCAGGCTGGAGTCGCTGTTCTCTCAGCTTCCGTGTTTAACAATAGCACCCCAGGTGGTATTTTGAAACAATCGGCTATTCTAGCCACGGGACTGAGTGGCTCGTCAACAACCTTGCTTACAGGTTCGGCTATTTCTGGTGCCGCAGACGCCATCAGACATAGGCTTGTGGACCTTTCCTTTAACAACACAACAGAGTTGAACTCTACGGTTTACTTCTGCAGAGCTAATAACACTGATTTCAATTATTCTGCAAACCAGACCTACCTCTCATCAAGCAAGATGGTTGTGAAGAACAACTCACAAGATCTTCCTGTGTCTTATGTGACTTCGGTCGGACTCTATTCGCCAGATAATGAGTTGCTAGCTGTTGCTAAGTTGTCTGAGCCTTTGAAGAAAGATCCAAGTACTGAGTTTACAATCAGAGTAAGACTTGATTACTAAAGTGATTAAATGGTCATGCTATGCCTTACTACAAGTTTAAACGAAATGAAGTATTCAAGAATACTTTAAAAACTTATCCGAGTGTTAAGTTTGTAGTTTATTCCGGTTCAGCGTATTACAATAACACACCCAACATGTCAGGCGAGTTTGCCGACGTTGTTCGTTTGGCCTCGGGCAGTGACATATCGCTATACGAGCTAAATATTGATAGGGTATCTTCGTCTACTGGCAGAACAATAGGGCAAGTCAATGACAATGGGCTGATTTACCCTTTTGTTGTCAAGAACGGTACAAGGATAGATTTCCGAACTTCTACGGAAGCTTCATTCAATTCAGCCTCTTATGGGGATGTACTGGCTAGTTCTTACCCCTACACATCGAGTATATCCAAAGAATATTATGGTACGTCCACGCCCAGAGTAGGGACAGTCTCGGCACTAACAGACGGCTATGTGTCCCACCTCAGAGCTTTAAAAAATACCATCAATCACTATAATTATGTGAGTCCGCATTTTGCCTACTCTTCATCCCTACTTCAGAGAGACTTAGATACGGTTGAAGTAGGGCTGGTTAATATTCCAACTATATTTTACGGATCTCAAATAAAGAAAGGATCAGTTAAGCTGGAGTATTATTTCACTGGTACTCTAATCGGCAGAGCACAGGATAAAAATAGGGATGGTGTCTTATATTCCACTTACGGTGTAAGTTCCGGAAGCGCTATTGGATTAGCTCTCTATAATGAGGGCCTTATGGTTTTAACTGGTGCCGTAGCACTAAACGGGAGCACAGATTCTTATAAACCTGCGACAGACAATCCTAAGTGGGTTTACTTTGCTCAATCAATTTCCAGTTCCATTATCGCCCCCAGTTCATCATATATCATGGAGATGAGCGGTACATCCCATACTCAGACACTAACAATGTTTGCCACTGCGCAGAAGGGTGATCTAAACCACTCAAATAATCCAACCTATTTAGAATACGCAGCCGGTAACTATGCGGCTACGAGTTCACAGTCTTATCTAGAGTTGACCACAAGAAAAGTTAAAAATGTGGTTAGCTCCGCGTACGCTGATCCAACCGGGTCTTTCGAGAAAACAACGTATATTTCAAAGATCGGCATCTACGATGAAGACAGAAACCTTATCGGTATCGCCAAAGTTGCAACACCAGTAAAGAAAACTGTTGAACGTGACTTCACGTTTAAGATTAAGCTTGACATCTGATATTATTCGGATATGATTTTAGGACTTGACATCTCAACCAGTATCACTGGTTACACTATATTAGACAACGACGGCAACATTATTGTTTGCGATCACATAGATCTTCGCAAAGAAAAAAACTTCTTTCAGAAGTGCTCTATAGTTGAAGCTCGGCTAGCTACAATACGAAATGAATACTTTATTGAACGTATTTATGTCGAGCAATCTTTGCAATCCTTCCGCTCTGGGTTCTCGTCAGCACAGACATTGTCTTTGTTATCAAAAATAAATGGCATTGTTTCATGGATATGTTACAATCTCTTTGGAATCGAGCCCGAGTATATTGCAGCCACATCTGCCCGCAAACTATGCGGTATCAAGGTTCCCAAGGGACAGAAAGCTAAAGACGTCGCTCTTCAATTTGTTGTTGACAACGTCCCCTCCTTTGCTGTACAATACACAAGATATGGAAATCCGAAGGCTGGCTACGCTGACCGCTCGGATAGCTATGTGATAGCAAAGGCAGGACTAATTCGTGAAAGCAAAGAAGCTTAAGATTTTAACAAATGTTCTCGGAGCATCTTATCGCTCAAACGATGAGCATCTTTTTACTTGTCCTTACTGTAAGCATCATAAGCGCAAATTTTCTGTTAATGTGGCTAAGGGCTACTACAAGTGCTGGGTATGCGACACGCGTGGTAAAAATATCTATCGTGTTATTCGCCGCTTCGGCAGTAATCACGATAAAGCACAGTGGCGTGAGATTACAGAGACTGTTGACTACGACAAGCTTGAAGATCTTTTTGCCGAAAAAGTAGTAGAAAAACAAATACTTAACATGCCCGAAGGTTTTGTATCTTTGGCAAATAAAGATATTCCACCGACCGGATTTGCTGCGCGAAACTATCTACGAAAGCGCGGCATTTCCAAGCAAGATATTGTTTGGTGGAAAATGGGCTATTGTAGCAGTGGGGAGTATGAAGGCCGCGTTGTAATTCCTTCGTTTGATAACGAAGGTGATCTAAATTACTTTATCTCTCGGTCGTATGACAAGAAAGCGTATCCAAAGTATAAGAACCCGCCGGCAAGTAAGAACATTATATTCAACGATTTGTTTGTGGATTGGAGTTCGGACATTATTTTGGTGGAGGGTGTGTTTGATGCTGTGGTTGCCGGTCGTAATTCTGTACCTCTTCTTGGATCCACACTAAATCAAAACTCTGCTCTTCTGCAAAAGATTGTTAAGGAAGACGCAGGCGTGTATATTGCTTTGGATCCCGACGCAAAGAAAAAAGAGTTGGAGATCATCAAAACTTTGTTGGATTTTGATATTGAAGTTTGGAAAGTTGATATCGGAGAGAACGAAGATGTTGGGTCAATGACGAAGGGTAACTTCCAGAAATGTTTGGACAAAGCGACCCTTATCACATCAGACAACTATTTACTGTTGACATTAGCAATGTCTGTGTAAGATTATGTCCCGTGACCGCATATTAAAGATGATTGAGAAAGTGCTGTATTTAAGGTCTGTCATGGTTTACGAGATTCGCTATATGGGCGAAGACTTGCTAAATAACATGGAGAGCAAAAAATGAGAAACTTATGGGATAAGATTGTAAGCTTATTTACACCACGCTGCTGCTGCTGCTGCACAGGCGATTGCTGCTAGAGGATTAAACGATGAAGATTAACAAAGCAAAACTGCGACAGATTATTAATGAAGAAGTCGCTTCCCTTATAGGAGAGAAAAAAGACAAAGTAAGCAAGAAGATTTCTTACCTTATGGATAAGGAAGGTGAAGATCACGACCGCGCTGTTGCTATTGCTTTGAGTATGAAAGATCGTGGAGAGCTTGAAGAAGGTTTCAAGTCTGGTGAGAAAGTAACTCACGACGAGTATGGCGATGGTGTTGTAACCCACCCAGGCACAAAGAACACTAATGTTGCCGTTAAGTTTGATAAGGATACTGGACGCGGCAAGAATGTAAAGGTTAGTCGCGGCTCTTTGAAGAAGGCTGTTAAGGAAGTGATCGCAGCCGTAACCGAAGCTGCGGGTCCATATCCGAGCCGCGAGGCGATGGAGGAATTTGAGAAAAGCGGCGGTCGCGATGCCGATGAGACTGTGCTAGCGTGGCTTAGATCATTGCCGAGTGAGCAGATGGACTTCCTCCGAAAATTATCAGTGAGTGAGGCTACAGACGCTATTATGGCTCTTTATCAAATTGACCGTCGCTTTGAGCAGCGCGATGGCGAAACTTCAGTGCCCTACAACGCAGCGCGGATCCTGAAGTTTTTAGGTGCGCCTGATAGTTTCTTGAAAGAAGAAGAAGATGCTATGCGTGGCGCTGTTCGCCCGGGCGCAGGCATTGAAGACATTCCTCAGCCAGAGGATGAAGAGACTGTTGACCGAGCGTTCGACTCTCCGGAAGGACGTCTTCTTACTCTTATCAGAGCCCGGGAAGCTCTGGGTAATATGACCCGCGCCCAGTTGGAAGATCTTGCTACAGATTTGGACGCGTCGATGGCTGCTACGCTTCGTCATATTCTTTCCAACAGAATGTACGATCCGATGGAAGAGGCAGACGAAATGGAACTCGAAGAAGGCGCCACAGAGTATAATAATTTGCTTCGGCAGGGTTATAGTCAGGCGACAGCACTCGCCATGGCTTCTGGCACTGCAGAGCAAAAAGCAAAGTATGATCAGTTGACCGACCGCAGGCGAAAGCCGAGACCCCTTGGTGATTCGGAAGCAAGAAGATTTGTATATGGCAGATCTTACTCCGCAATGGGCCAGCGCTAAAAACTAAAAATAACACTTGACAGACTCTATCACTGGTGTATACTGGTGATAGAGTTTTGTTTTAGGGGATAACGTGTATAAGATTGCTCACATTGCGGATACGCATATAAAGAATTTAAAATATCATTATGAATACAAGAAAGTATTCGAACAGCTTTACGAGACACTTCGTAAAGAGAACGTGGATTACATTGTTCACTGCGGCGACATCGCCCACACCAAGACTCAGATTTCACCAGAGTTCGTTGAGCTTTGCTCCGACTTCTTTGCAAATCTAGAGTCTATTGCGCCTACCTACATTATTTTGGGTAACCACGATGGGAACTTAAAGAACAGCAGCCGTCAGGACGCTCTGTCGCCCATTGTAAGCGCTTTAAATCTTCCAAACCTTTACCTACTCAAGAATGCGGGTGAAACCGTTCTAGAGCCCGATCTCGCGCTNAACGTGCTATCNGTGTTTGACGAGGAGAACTGGGTTGCNCCNAGNGACCAATCTCGGATTAANATTGCTTTGTANCACGGTGCGATCGGTGGAGTNTCCACTGACGTTGGTTGGGTTATGGATCACGGCGATCATGACATTGGTGTGTTTGCNGGCCACGACTTTGCAATGCTTGGAGACATTCACAAGACAAACCAAATCCTCGATACAGAAGGACGGGTTCGTTACTGCGGCTCTACTGTTCAACAGAACCACGGCGAAACTAATGATAAAGGCTTTTTGATTTGGGAGATTGAAGATAAGAATACATTTACTGTTAAGCATCACGTTCTCCTAAACCCCAAGCCTTTCGTTACCATTGAGCTAACGCCAAAGGGTCGGATGCCGAAGGGCACAAGTATCCCTTCTGGGGCGCGTCTGCGTCTTGTAAGCAACAACAATCTGCCTCTAGACGTAATGCGCAAGGCTGTTGAGGTTGCCAAGTCTCGCTTCAAGCCTGAATCAATCTCGTTCCTAAACAGAGCAGCAGGCGAAAGAGGCGAGATTAGTCTTGGGAAGAACTTTAAGGTTGAGAACCTACGAGACGTTGCGGTTCAGGAACGTCTAATGCGCGAGTATCTAGAAGACTATGAGCCCACAGAGGACACAATCCAAAAGATTTACGAGTTAAACCGCAAGTATAACTCTCACATTGAAGAGAACGAAGACATTGCGAGAAACGTAAATTGGAATATCAATCGCTTTGAGTGGGACAATCTGTTCAACTATGGCGATGATAACACCCTTGACTTTACAAGCCTTAACGGTATTGTCGGGATCTTTGGTAAGAACTATTCAGGCAAGTCATCTGTTATTGATGGTATGCTTTACACAATGTTCAATACGACGTCCAAGAACGAACGCAAGAACTACAACATCATCAACCAGAACAAGAAGAACTGTATTGGTACTATAGAGCTTCAGATTGGTGAGAAGACTTATACCATTGAGAGAAAGTCAGAGAAGTATGTTAAGCGCCTCAAGGGCGTGGAAACCAACGAAGCCAGAACCTTCTTGGACTTTACACAGGACGGCGATTTGAGCCTCAACGGCACAACCCGTAACGAAACCGATGCCAATATTCGTAAGCAGTTTGGTACGATTGAAGACTTTTTGTTGACTTCTATGGCTAGTCAGCTTGATTCTTTGAGCTTTATTAAGGAAGGGTCAACAAAACGCAAGGAGATCCTTGCTAAGTTCTTAGATTTAGAGATCTTTGAGAAGAAATTTAAGTTGGCAAAAGAAGATTCTTCTGATCTAAAAGCCGTTTTACGACGTATCGGTGACCTAGACTACGATAAAGACATAGCAATTGCAGAGGTTCATTGCGAAGAAGCTCAGAAAGAACTGCTAGCCGACACCAAGAACTGCGATATAATACGCCTACAATTGGCTGAAAACGAGCAAGAGTACAATGATCTGACTGAGCAGATCGATTCTATTCCTACTGAGCGTCTAAACATCAAGAAGTTGGTCGAGAAAAGAAAACAACTAACCACCAACATCCAAGATACAAAGGACAACATCAGCGAACTAAAGGAAGAGATAGTTCAGTTTGATGGCAAGTTAAAGACATATGATGATTTCTTAACGACGATTAATATTGAAGAACTGCTGGAAGAGAAGAAGCAGTATGATGATTTTAAGCAGCGCTATGACGAGACCGTAAACCGTGCTCGGATTATGGACAACGATTATAAAACAATGGCCAAGAAGCTAAATCTTCTTGACGAGGTGCCTTGTGGTGACGCTTTTGTGACTTCCTGTAAGTTTATTGCTGACGCGCACTCGGCTTCGTTGGAACTACCGGTCCTTGAAAAAACAATCATTGAGAAGATCGAGGAGGCCAAGGGTTACAAAAAGAAGGTTGTATCAGTTAACTCGGCCGAGATGGTTGCTTTGATCGACAAGTATAACGAAACGATCATTGCCAAGAACGGCATTGAGATTGAAAAGCGTGACAACAAGGTTTCAATTGAGAAGTTGTTCGCTAAGATTAAAACGATGGCCTCTGATTTGTCCGATACAAATGAAAAGATTGCTTTGTACGAGGATAACAAAGAAGCCATTCAGAACATCGAAAATCTTATCTCTTCGCGCGATGAGGTTGCTAAGAAGATCGAGACTAACAAAAAGGACATTGAAGCCTTTGAGGAGGGCCTATCAGCCCACAACAGAACAATCGGCTCACTAGAACAGAAGGTAGAAACTCTTAAAGACAAGAAGCAGGAACTACTTGATATTCGTGCCGAGTTTGCTGCCTATGATTTATTTATGCGTTGCATGCATTCCAACGGCATTGCTTACGATATTATCAAGAGGCGACTGCCTGTTATTAACGAAGAGATCGCAAAGACAATCTCAAACATTGTTGACTTTGAAGTTTTCTTTCAAGAATCTGGTAACAAGTTGGATGTACTTATCAAGCATCCCAACTACGAAGCACGACCCATTGAAATGGGTTCAGGCGCTGAGAAGACTCTTGCATCCATGGGCATACGCTTGGCGCTACTATCCGTATCGTCATTGCCGAAGGGCAACATCTTTATCCTAGATGAGCCTGGAACTGCTTTAGATGCTGAAAATATGGAAGGCTTTATACGGATGCTGGACCTAGTTAAAACGTACTTCAAAACAGTTATCCTTATTTCTCACTTGGACTCTCTAAAAGATATTGTTGACATGGAGATTTCAATTGATAAGAGTAACGGATACGCGAGGATTAATCAATGAACGCATCATTTTGGGAAGCGCTTTTGGGCGGCTTAGCTTTTAAAAAGAAAAAGAAGAAGTAACTTTAAACAGGCGGCCAATCATAGACCTGTTTAAAATATTGATCCATTACTCTCTCTTTGCCTTTGTCGTCAGACGTATACCATACCCATACAAACAATTGACCCATCTTTGAGATACGTCCCATCGTAAGTTTGATGTCTTCTTCAATCCAGTCAATATGTTTTTCGTCTATTTCACCAACGTCGATGCCTAGATCGACGGCGACTGAATATAGAGTGTACCAATTGTTGCGTTCATAAGCTTCTTTGGCTTTCTTGAATATTGATTCTTTTCTTGATACCTCAGCTTGCGAGAAACCAGAGGCCACTAATTTATCTGGATGCGTTTCACTGGCAATTTTGCGATAAAGTCTCTTAATGATGCCTTGCTTGTCATCAACATCAGTTTCCTCTATTTCATCCGGGTTCACATAAAACTCATCACCGGTTTCACCATCTACAAAAACTTCTTTATTCTTTGCGATACTTGTGTTTTGTTCGACCTCATCCTCAGCTAATTTTTCTTGTCTTTGTTTTTTCGCTTCCTCTGCAAGTTTTTTGGCTCTCTCGTCTTGCATATCTCTAAGGTGCCAGTCCCAATTTATTCTTTTTTTCCTGCGCCAGCTATTAATTCTATCTAAAAAAGCTTCATTAAAGTCTATTTTTGCATCAACTATAAGCTCTTCATGGTATTCTAAATCTGCATGCACAAACTCAGCTTTCTTTAGCATTTTCTTAAATTTAAGCTTGGTGCGCTTAGACATAATGGCGCAGCAACCTATTTATAGTAGGAGCAAACAAATGGCGGAAAACGATACCAGTAGAACACAGCATATACTAGATAGAGCTTTGGGCAAGCTAGTGTCCAGAAAGTTATTGGCGTGGGGAACTGCGACAGCATTACTGTTGTTTGCTGACCTTGCTTCGAGCGATTGGGTGATAATCACCACAGTCTATATAGGTGGTCAGACTGTTATTGATGCTGTAACAAAACTTAAAGGATTTGGTGATCGATGAAGATAAAGTTATTTGCAAAACAAGCTTGGCTGTGGGCTAAAAAGTTCTGGTGGGTGATTGTTATAGCGTTACTATTTGTAGGAGCCGCCTTGGCATCTGCGCTTCTGCGTAATGGTGTGTTGCTAGCACGGGTCATGGACCTTCTTGACGCAAAAAGAGATCAGCACGATCAAGAGATGGAAACGCTGTCGCACATCCACAACACAGAGGTGGCCGAAAAAAATCTTAGACTCGATGAGCATCTTAATAAAAAAGAAGAACTGAAGCGAGAGCTAGAACAAAGAGGTACTGCCCTTAACAAAGAAAAAGAAGCAGAGCTTAAAAAGCTTGTGGACGAAGGGTATAATGATCCAGAGAAGTTGGCAAAACAGATAGCCGACGCTTTTGGATTAGAAAATGGCTAAGAAACTATTAAGCGCCTTTGTGGCGTTAACAATGCTAACGCCAGGATTTGCCTTGGCAGAAGACACACCAGATCCAGATTATGTTGTGCTGCCCGTAGAGGCCGGCGATGTTGTACCGTTTGACGGCATACTCTTGTCACTTGACGCCGCGGCAAAGGTTCTAAACGAAAAGAGATTTTCGGATGTAGAGTGTGACGTTCGAGTTGAATATGAATTAAAACTTCAAGAAGAAAACTTTAGTTTGCGGCTTGATTATAAGGATATAGAGATCCAATCTTGGAAAGATAAATATGAGTCTATGATGATACTTAAGGCAGCAGAGAACGACCGTCTTATGGAGTTAGTTACAAAGCAAAAACCCAGTCAGGGTCCATTGTGGGTTGCGTTAGGGTTTGGTGTTGGCACTCTTACATCATTGGGCATCTTTGCTTTGTCAACGGAGATAGCAAAACAGTGAGCGATAAACAAGACTATGTTGCCAGATTAGAAAAAGCGATATCGCAGAAATATGGCGATGAGGCAATCCATAACCCAAAGCGCTTTTGGGATGAGGATAAAGAAAAAGAGTATCTTCAACAGTCAGTTATGGAACAGCAGAAGTTCGCTAAAAATGCTGAATCTCAAGACAAAATAGAAGCAGATGGATTTTTAATAAACAAAAAACTACTTAATAGAGATCATAATAGGACTTGTCCTGTTTGTTCCAAATATTCTTTTCATCCCCGAGATGATCTGTATATGAATAAGTATCAAGCTTGCTTTAAATGCTATATTCAATACATCGAAGGCGGTCGAGAAGAGAGATGGATAAACGGGTGGAGACCAAACAAGGAACAATAAAATGGCTTCAGTATACGACATTGTAAAAGGAATCAACCAAGCGGCAGCTAATGCCTACGACGGAGCGCATGACGCAACTCTCCAGGCTGATGGTAAAGCCCGCGAGGCTGGTCTTGAAAGAGAGGACGGTCACTACATTCACGACCGTCGCATTATGGATGGTTTTGGTGTTAAGTTCCACGGTCCGATTCTAAGAATTAATTATCAGGCAGAGACAAGACTAAAAGAAGTCCAGGACAAAGGCTTTGAAGGTGAGATTGAGCAGCGTCTACAAGATATTGCTAACTTCCTAAAGAAAGAATACAAAGCCGTCACGGGTGATACACTAACCTTGACAAAGGAAGGTGAGCCACATGTTCTCGTGCAGCGTATTTCTAACTACCGCACCGACGTTCAGGCTCATTGTGATTACCGCATCGGCGGCTTGACTGATGTTGGTGAGGTAAACGCTGGCTCTGATTCAGAGCGCGTCGACAAAGCAGTCAGAGATTTTCTTGCATTAGGGAGAGATAAAGCCAAAAAGCCTTCAAATGTGAAGGTCTAGTATGGCTGCGCTTACAAAGCAAGAGATATTAAAAGAGATTGTTAAAGCCGGTAAAGATCCGGTTTACTTTACAACAAACTATTGCCGTATTTCACACCCGCAGAAAGGTCTAATTCCTTTCAAGGCATTCGACTATCAGCAGGATCTGTTAAAAGACTTCCGCGATTATCGTTTTAATATTATTCTAAAAGCCCGACAGTTGGGCATTTCTACTATTAGTGCTGCCTACGTTGCGTGGCTGATGTTGTTTCACAAGGACAAGAACATTCTTGTTGTTGCAACGAAGCTGCAGACGGCAACAAACCTTGTTAAAAAAGTAAAGGCCATAATTAAGAACCTGCCCAAGTGGATGCAGATCTCTGATATTTATGTTGATAACAGAACATCGTTCGAGCTTTCAAATGGTTCGCAGATTAAAGGTTCATCAACATCTGGCGATGCCGGCCGTTCTGAGGCTTTGTCCCTTCTAATCATCGATGAGGCTGCTCACGTTGAAAAACTAGAAGATCTGTGGACAGCGCTTTACCCTACGTTATCCACAGGTGGTCGATGCATTGCTTTATCCACACCCAACGGTGTGGGTAACTGGTTCCACCAAAACTGTGTTGAGGCTGAGGCTGGCACGAACGACTTCCATATGACCACGTTGTTATGGGATGTCCACCCAGAGCGTGATAAGAAATGGTTTGAAAAAGAAACCAAGAACATGTCTAAGCGCCAGATTGCGCAGGAGCTTGAGTGTAACTTCAACGTTTCCGGTGAGACTGTCATCCATCCAGACGACCTTCAGTGGTATCTAGAAAAAATAACAGCACCCGAATACCGCACAGGATTTGACAGAAACTATTGGATCTGGAAACAATACAATCCGGAGCTTCCATATCTAATTGTAGCAGACGTTGCCCGCGGTGATGGCAAAGACAATAGTGCTTTCCACATTATAGAGTTGCAAAATCTTGAACAAGTTGCTGAATATGTGGGTAAACCAACGCCAGATGACTTTGCTGACATTCTTTCTAATGTGGCAAGTGAGTATGGCAACCCTATGTTGGTGATAGAAAACAATAATATTGGCTTTGCTGTACTTAAAAAATTGATAGATAAAGGGTATCCTAACTTATACTATGCAACTAAGACTGACCACCAGTATGTGGATCCCCTAACAGCACAATGGCAATCAAACGTAATACCCGGCTTTACAACTTCTTCCAAAACAAGACCATTGATCGTAGCGAAAATGGAAGAGTTTATGAGAAATAAACTAATTACGATTAACTCTAACCGTCTACTTTCCGAAATGAAAACATTTATTTGGCATCATGGAAGACCACAGGCGATGAGAAGCTACAACGACGATTTAACAATGTCGTTTGCTATTGGGTGCTGGGTGAGAGATACAGTGATTGTGGAAAGTCAAAAAAATGTAGAGTATAGTAAGTCATTCTTATCTGCGATAAGTACGGCGAAAACATCTATTGCTACAACAATCCCTGGAATGCAGGGTCACAAGGTAACAAAAGAATCTGAAAGAGCTAAGCAAGCAGTGGACTTTCAGCACAAGTACATAGGACTACTAAAGGGCTAGGATAGAAAATGGCTAAGAACGACAACAACACAAGAAACCCAGCGTCACCGCTGTTCAAAAGACTAACCAGACTTTTATCTGGTCCAGTCGTTAACTATCGCGCGCAAGTCGGTAGACAGGAAAGAAGAGCAGATGTAGATAAATATCGTTATCGTTTCCGTTCAATGTCAGGACAGGAGTTCAAGAGACACGACTCTAACATGTCTCAGAACTACAATCTCTTTACCTCAGCTGCTTTCCGTAATCAGAACCGAGCCGAAAGATACATCGACTTTGAGCAGATGGAGTACATGCCTGAGATTGCTACCGCTCTTGATATCTACGCCGATGAGATGACTACATCAAACGAGTATGATCGTCTTCTGAACATTGACTGCCTTAACCATGAAATCAAAACAATTCTAGAATCACTCTTTTATGACGTTCTTAACATTGAATTTAACTGTTTTGGTTGGGCTCGTTCGATGTGTAAGTACGGAGACTTCTTCTTGTATATGGATATTGATGATAAGATGGGCATCACGTCCCTCATCGGCATGCCAAACAACGAAGTTGAGAGGCTAGAGGGTCAAGATCAGACCAACCCAAACTACGTTCAGTATCAGTGGAATGGCGCGGGTATGACTTTCGAGAACTGGCAGGTAGCACACTTCCGGATTCTTGGCAACGATAAATATAGCCCATACGGCACATCTGTTCTAGACCCTGCACGCCGCATTTGGCGACAGCTTACACTTCTAGAAGATGCGATGATTGCTTATCGCGTTGTTCGTGCGCCAGAGCGCCGAGTATTCAAGATTGACGTAGGCAACATTCCGCCACAAGACATTCCACAGTATATGGAAAAAGTCAAGTCGGAAATGAAGCGCAACTCTCTTGTAAATGCTTCAACCGGTCGTGTGGATCTTCGATACAATCCTTTATCACTTGAGGAAGATTACTTTATTCCGATGCGTGGTGGCGTTGGATCGGATATTATATCGCTCCCTGGCGCCAAGTCTTTGGACGACATTGAGGATGTTAAGTATCTTCGTGATAAGTTGTTCGCAGCGATTAAGATCCCACAGTCTTATCTAACCAACCTTGAAGGTGGCACAGAAGATAAGACTACCCTAGCACAGAAGGATATCCGTTTCGCAAGAACTATTCATAGACTTCAAAGATCGTTGGTTTCCGAATTGGAGAAGATGGCGATAGTGCATCTTTACACATTAGGCTTCAGAGGTCAAGACCTTTTAGGATTTAAGATTACTTTGAACAATCCCTCACGCCTTGCCGAACTACAGCAGCTTGAGTACATGAAGACAAAGTTCGAAACTGCCACCTCAGTTCCTGAAGGTACGTTCTCGAAGCGCTGGGTTGCGTCTAACATTCTTGGTATGTCGGACTCCGAGTTCCTTCGCAACCAGCGCGAAACTTTCTATGACCGTAAGTATCAACAGTCTCTTGAGTCCGTTGTTGACGAAGGCGCAGAACTTGGCGGCGAAGAAGGTGATCTCGGTGGCGACCTAGGTGGCGATTTGGGAGGCGACCTAGGCGGTGACCTCGGTGGCGATTTGGACTTGGGTGGTGACGAACTTGGAGGCGCCGACGCCGACGCTGAAGGGGGCGAGGACGACGTTTTGTTGGCAACCCCGGGCCGTAGAGAGGATAACCCCACAAGACACGAGGGCGCCCCATACAAGCCTGTCGATGTTGACAAAAGAAGAGGATCTTCTACTAGACATTCTCAGGGACCGATGAAGCGTGAATTAAAGCGTATGGTCCGCGGCCCTGAAATGGGTACAACCTCTAGAACTGTCCATCCTGGTAAACTTGGTATGCCTGACTTTAGATCGCTTGTTGGTCTGGAAGAGAATATCAAACCTACTTATACTAAGGATGAAAAGACACTTTTTGAGAACACCAATAAAGTTCGTATGTTAGTAGAGCAAATGGAGAATAAAGAGGAAGACAAAAATGAAGCATAATAAAAAAAGAAATACAGCCTTTATTTATGAAACGCTTACAAGAGAACTAACAAAAGCAATCGTTGACAAGAACGACAACAAAAAGAAAGTTGTTCTTGCGATTATCAAGGAAGGCTTTGGCACCGAAACAACTCTGGCCAAAGAACTTACTCTTTACAAGATTTTGCTTGAGACAAGAAACATCCAGGCTAACGTAGCCGAGAGAATGCTTCAAGAAACAAAGCTTGCTTATTCTAAGCTGGATTCCGGTGAGGTATTTGGAGCACAGTCTCAAATGATTGCTGCAATAAATAAGCAGCTGGGGAAAGATGTCTGGTCTAACTTTGTTCCAAACTTTAAGTCCCTTGCTTCCATCAATGCTATTTTTAATAATAAGACTCCTGTAAAAAGCAAGGTTCTGTTTGAGCAGTCGATCGTTGATGCAATGTCCGCCGAGCAAACACTTGCCGAGTCAAACAAGATGGAGTCCTTAGACAATTTAACTTACAACTCTTTTATTAAGAAGTTTAACGAGAAGTACACCAACCTTCTTAAAGAACAGAAAGATCTTCTTAACCAATATATTACAAGCTTTGCAGATGATGGGTTCGAACTTCGTATTTACTTGAACGAAGAATTGGAAAGGCTTAAGAGCTTAATTAGTGACGCGAGTCAAAATACAGTTGAGCCTCTCATTTCGCAAAAACTAACCGAAGTGTCAGAGTATCTTGAAGAATTCCGTAAGCGCGAGTTTACAGACAATGATCTAAACAAGGTTCTCAAAACACAGGAACTTGTCCAGGAACTAACTCAAAATGATTAAGATTACAATCGGCGAGCCTGAGCCACATGCCACAGTAGAACTTAAAGCGCGGAAAGCTCTTGATGGTTCGCTTCTTATTATGGATCACAACAAAATTGATATTGCTGTGATGCCGAAGCAAATGAAAGTCACAACGATGCCCAAGACATCTGTCTCTGACGACGTCTATGATTATCAGGATCGTTTATTGGAGTTACTAGCTGATAAGGGGATTATTGATCGTTCATCCATCCAGGGTGGAAATGTATTTCGCTCATTAGAAGGAAAGATTTTCGAAAATGATGAAGTTAATCCTTTACAGGCTGCAACTTATGTAATCGCTGAGTTTATTCAACATGAGGCTGAGCACGAGCGCATTGCCGACGAGTATGAGAGAGAGTTGGAAGATATGTATACGCATCCGTCCGACCGCGACTCCACCGAATACGGCGAGGTACCACAGTATGCTCAGAAGGGCTCTATGCGTCCTGGCTACTACTACCATCCCTTAAGAAACAGGTATTAGGTTGGAACTATTACATTTTATTCTTGCCGCTTACGGCATGACCTTCATTATTGTTCACGGACACATCTTCAATAAGATACGACCACCCTGCGCAGCTTGGGGTGGTTTCGGACGTTTATTTCACTGTTGTTTGTGTATGGGATTTTGGGTTGGAGTGTTTCTCTGGGGCATAAGTCCATATACAGAACTATTTAATTTTGATCGTACACTTGTAAATGCTTTTATTTGCGGGTGTATTAGCGCTGGAACATCATACTTGCTGAGTATGGTGGTAAATGATTTCGGGATCAAATTGGTCCATAAAGGAGGTGAATCATGAAAAAGTGGCAAATCCAGCCCGTGCGCCGCTGCTGCTCCGGTAGCTGAATTTATGTGGGGGTGAAAGCCCCCACGTTAATTTTTTTTGAGAGGACGACGATGGCTAAACTATTACGAGAATTTTATGAACTATGTGAAGGTGGCATATGCCAGGATCTTTTAACAGAGACTGAAAAGCGTTTTGTTAAAGAAGGCGGCATGATGCTGACCGGCCGATGCCAGCACGCAAATCTTCCAAATGGGAACCAAAGAGTATATCCGATGGAAGTCCTACAGAGAGAAGTAAAGAGATACAAAGATATTGTTGAAGATAGACGCGCGTTGGGTGAGCTTGACCATCCAGAGTCTTCTATCATAAACCTTGCAAACGTTTCGCATATGGTTACAGATATCTGGATGAATGGTCCGGAAGTAATGGCCAAGTGCAAAGTTCTTGATACGCCGTCTGGACAAATTCTACGATCCTTGGTAAACGCTGGTGTTAAGATCGGTATTTCTTCACGAGGCATGGGATCCGTGAGCGAAAGAATGGGTAAGACTATCGTAGAAGATGACTTCCAGTTGATTTGTTTTGATATTGTGTCCGAGCCTTCAACTCCAAATGCTTTTATGGCTTTGTCCGAGGGTAAGCTTGTAAATGAGCAAGTTGAAAAGAATAACAAGATTATTAATCTTATGAATGAAATTGTTGGTGACTAATGAAAAAATCAGAGTTTAAGAAACTAATCAAACCTATTGTTCAGGAGTGCATTAAAGAATCACTTCTTGAAGATGGTTTGATTTCTGGTGTTATTGCCGAGGTTGTTAAGGGCATGTCTTCACAAACTATTGTTGAGACAAAAGCACCAGAGCCAAAGGTCGATCCCACTGTGGAGAGAATGAAAGCAAACGCTTTTAGTAAAGAACAGTCCGGTAAACTAAAAGAACATAAGAAAAAGCTAATGGCTGCCATTGGCGGCGATGCTTATAACGGTGTTAACTTGTTTGAAGGAACATCCCCAGCGCCATCGCAGCAGTCACCAGCATCCCAGGCATCTCCAATGTCTGGTCAGCAACCAAGCGATCCGGGCGTAGATATAACAAATTTATTTGGTTCTGTGAGTAATCATTGGAACGCCCATATGAACGAAATGAAAGAAAGTGAGTAACAAATGGCTGTAAATCTTAAGATAGTAAAGAGACGAGGGGAGTCAGACGAAAAATTAATCAGAAGATTCAACCGTAAGTGTAAAAAACAGGGAGTTGTCCGGGAGTATAGAGAAAAAACTGATTATTATGTCAAGCCATCCATTAAGAAAAGAATGAAAAGGCAGAAGGCAATCAGAGAGCAACAAAAGCTAGTGAAAAAAGAACAAGACAAAATGTTTAGGTAATCTTGTTTTAAATAACTATTTAATAACGGAGAAATATAAATGTCAACTTACGATTACAAACCGGGTTTGGGCAACGCGGCTTCTTTCCAAGTATCTGGAATCCCATATGTTAGCGGAAACATAGATTTAGCAAACGGTAATGTTTCACTTAGTTTACCTTCTGTAACAAGTTGGATTACTGTCAGTGTCGCAGACACCGGTGTATGCCACATTGGTTTCTCATTAGGTGGGGTTTCGAACAATAATAAACTTACTGTTAAAGGTCCGGCCATAACTCCAAAACTTGATATCAAAGCTACGGAAATACACTTGTCGGGCGCCTCTGGCGACGTCTCGGTCATAGCGGGATTGACGTATATTGGAACTGAAAAAATTAATAATCTCGCTGTTTCCCCATCTGGCTCTAACTGGTCTGGTTCTTTAGTCGCTGTTGTGGGGTAACTAGCCCATGTCGGATCCAAAGAATAAGTGGACGCAGCCTGACGCGCCTCCTGCCCCAATGTTCTTTGGGCAAAACGAACGTGACCTTGTAAAACAAGTCAATGATGAATTGGCCGAACGTGTTGTTGGACAATCGGTCGCTTATTATTCTGTCAGTATGGAAGATACTGATTTTAATTCAACATACGGTGAGGCAATAGATAAAGTTACGCTTCCGCCCATCCGTGTGTTTGCGTATGTCATTGTCGACAACGAACAGACAAACGAAAAGTATGGATATGATTATCAATCCAAGCTTACAATTAATTTTAATCGCCGGCGACTAGTAGAAGACCAAAACCTTTTTGTTCGTGCTGGGGATTTTATTCAATACGGCGATTTATTTTACGAGATCGTAAAAACCTATAATGATACAAGATATTACTTTGGACAAGTAGAACACAAGTTTCAAGTAAGTGCAGAGTGTGTTCGCGCTCGTAGAGGTCTATTTAGAGTTAAGGAAGCTATTACAAGACCTTCTTAGGAGTAACGAGTGAATGTCCGATCCAAAGAATAAATGGACAAGACCTGGGGCGCCGCCCGCGCCAATGTTCTTTGGCGAGAAAGAACGTAATCTTGTAAAGCAAGTTAATGATGAGCTTGCTGAGAGAGTTCTTGGCCAAACAATAGCTTACTATCCCATAAGCATTGAAGAATCAAACTTCAATGATATTTATGGCGAAGCAAAAGAAAAAGTATCTTTGCCACCAGTGCGTGTGTTCGCATACGTTGATGTGCAAAATGATCAGACCAATACTAAGTTTGGTTATGAGTACCAGACAAAACTAACAGTTAACTTTCATCGTCGCAGACTTGTAGAGGATCAGAATCTATTTGTTCGCGTTGGTGACTTTGTTCAGTATGGCGAAGTTTTTTATGAGATTGTAAAAACTTACAACGATACTCGATACTATTTTGGACAGATAGAGCATAAGTTCCAGATAAGCGCTGAGTGTGTGCGGGCTCGCGAAGGCGCATTTAGAATTACGCCCGAGGTCGACCGGCCTACCTTGAGGCAACTAGAAGAAACAGATGTTTCTTCCCCAGCACCCCGAGCAGTTCCGTACCCTCCCTTGGAGGCAACATACATCACGCTTAATTCAGAAATTAAGCTACCAAACGAAAGAAGAATTACTGCAGGCACTGGTATTGAGTTTGTTGATGCCGGGCCCAACGGTACGCTCACTATCTCTGCAACTGGCGAAGCTGCCGATGGTATCGTTGGTGCTGTACAGTTGCAGTCCGGTTCCGGCGTGTTTACGGGCGATAGTAATTTGGTTTTCCTGACTGGTTCTGGGCGCCTAGGAATCAACACAGTTTCGCCAACACACTCATTAACGGTTATTGGAAATATCTCTGCCTCTTCAGATGTCCTTATTGCTGGAGATTTGACCGTAAAGGGTGTCGTAGTTGGTGGATCCCCGCTTAAAATCGCCGGCGCTATTGAGATTAGAGATCAAAGTAATGTTAACAGGGTTGTGGCCAGCTTGGGCGACGTGGCTGAGGATGGCTCCACTACGGTGTCTGCTAGTTGTGGTGTGTTTAGCGACATAACAGCATCTGCTTATGTATCGTCATCTTTCTATTATGGCGACGGCAGATATCTTACAAATGTTACTGCGTCAGCTATCATGGCCGGCGACGGTCCTATCGGCTCTTTACAATTTAGAGTTGACAACCCTATATCAAATGAAATTAGCGGGACAACAAAAATATCTTATAGCATCAACGACAATAGTCTAACAATCAATGGCGGCCTTGTACATAGCAGAGTATCAGTTTCTTCAAGTCACACAGCATCGTCAGAAAATTATATTATTGGTGTGTCAGCGGTCCCAACAAATATTTTATTTAATGCTACAGATTTTACTGCAGGCCAAACTTTAATAGTAAAAGATGAGTCTGGTCAAGCCTCTTCTGCAACCTCTGTAATCCTTAACCCCTCGGGATCACAAACGATTGACGGAGCCCCGGCAGTATACCTCGAATCACCTTATGGATCGGTCTTTTTATACACCGATGGATCCGATTGGTTCATCTACTAAAATAATATAAAATATTTCTGATTCTTGTTCGTCCAACGGGTATATATTTCAAGAGACTGATGTGGGTATATTTTAGATTCTCTCTCCTCCGTAGTGTTACCCCTAAATTTATGATTATTGTCTCGGTCATTTTATAGGAGGAAATTAAAAAATGGCTTACAAATTCCAAAGAGGGGACGCGATCCTCTCAGGTGGCCTTCTTCAAGAAGGCGACGTAGAAGTCGAATCCGGCTTCTCACTTAAGATCGGTAACGCTTCAATGAACGAAGCTGATCTTGAGAAGCTTGACGATATCACAAATGGTACAGTTGCAGCTTCCAAGGCTATTGTTGTAGATGCTAACAAGGACTTTTCAGGTCTTCGTAACGCTACAGCAACTGGTGCTATTACAGCCGGAACTTCGTTCATCATCGGTTCTGCCGATCTAAACGAAGCCGACATGGAGAAGCTTGACGGTATCACAAACGGTACAGTTGCTGCTTCTAAGGCAGTTGTTGTTGATTCTAACAAGGATGTTTCGGGTTTCCGTAACGTTGAACTTGACGGTGCCCTATCGGGTTCCGGCAAGCTTGAAATCGGTGGTACTGTTCAGCTTGACGGTGTTGCAGACAACGCAATGGTTATTGCTGACAGTCTTTACTACTTTGATGCAACTGATAACAAGATGAAGAAAGATCTGGCCTCAGACGTCCGTGACCTTTACTTCAGTGCTGTCTCCGGTGATGCTACAATCGCTGCTGGTGGTGCTCTCACCATCGCTGCTGACGCTGTTGAGCCTTCCATGATGAGCATCTTTGATGATTCATTGGCTGCAACTGATACACACATTATGATTGCTGACGGATCTGATTACAGTTCTTTCGCTCTTTCCGGCGACGTCACCATGACAAATGCTGGTGTTGTTACCATCGCTGCTGACGCCGTCCACGGCTCCATGCTTAATGACGACGCCATCAGTTCCCAGACAGAGTTGGCTCACAACGGCCTTGCTGCTGCTGATGAGATGATGATCTCTGATGGTGGAGTCCTCAAGAAGATTGGCGTTGATATTCTCTTCGCTGATGGTCCAGCGTTAGTAACTGAAGATGCTATTGACGTTTCTACTGACTACCTGTTGTTCCTTGACGGTGGCGCTTCTGGTGACACCAATAAGGAAAGCCTTGCTGACCTCGCAACTGCTTTTGCAGGTAACGGTCTTGCAGCTTCTTCTGGTGTTCTTGCTGTTCAGGTTTCTGGTGCAGTTAAGATTACTAGCGACAAGGTTGGTCTTACCGGCTCCATCGCTGGTGACGGTCTTACCTTCTCTGGTGGTGCTGATTCAATCAAGGATCTCTCCCTCGATCTCAGCGAGTACTCCACTGTACAGGTTGCTTCAGGTGACAAGTTCCTTATGCTTGACTCCGATGGCGCTACTGAGCAGATGGAGACAGTTGACAGCTTGGTAGAGTTCATGGCTGGCGAAGGACTTGCACACTCTTCTGGTGTTCTTTCTGTAGGCGTTGACGATTCTACTATCGAAATCAACTCCGATGCAGTTCGCCTTAAGGACGACGGTGTTACAGGTGCCAAGCTCGCCCCAGCTGTTGCAGACCTCGGTCTCGCGCAGACTGGCGACGGTAACCTCAAGCTCGATCTTAACGAGCTTGTAGCTGAGCAGATCGCCTCTGGTGACTTCTTGGCATTCGTTGACTCGACAGATAACGGTACACACAAGGAATCGGTTGACGATCTTGCAACCCTCTTCGCTGGTACCGGTATTAAGGCCGCTAGCGCCGTGTTGTCGCTTGACGTGCAGGAGCTTTCGGAGGCTGCTGTTGCTTCGGGTGACTTCTTCGTCATTCAGGACGCAACCGATGACAGCACAAAGAAGGAAAGCGTTGATGATCTCGCAACCCTCTTTGCAGGTACAGGTCTTGCAGCTGCTTCTGCAGTTCTAAGCCTTGACCTCAACGAGTTGAGCGCTGCTGCAGTCGACGTCGCAAGCGATAGCATTGCTATCATCGACGCCAACGACAGCAACGGTTCCAAGAAGGAAAGCATTGCTGACCTCGTGTCCGCAATGGCTGGTTCTGGTCTGTCTGCTACCGGTGGTGTGCTCTCGACTCAGGGCAGCTCCGTTGCTCTTAAGGCTGATGGCGATACACTCGCAGAAGGTTACAACTACTTTGCTACCATTTCTGGTTCAAACGTAGGTGTGGACCTTCCAGCAGGACCATCTGTTGGTGATGTTGTTCACGTCAAGGCTGGTGACATCCAGACTGATCACGTCCTTAGAATCAGCACTCAGGGTTCTCACACAATTGATGGCGAAGCCAACATTAGTCTTGAGTCCCCATTCGCTGCTGTATCTTTGGTATACGTTGTAGCAGACAACTGGAGAATCGTCTAGTCTAGAACTAGCTGGTTAATCCTGCTAATAATTTGGGAGTCCTCCGAAAGGGGGGCTCCCTTTTTAATTTTGAGCAACTATTTAAGAAAGCAGGTTTTAGCCAACTATTTAAGGAAGCAGGAGAAGTTTCAACATGTCAGGATGGGTATACGGAGGTAGCGGTGGAACACCAGGGGGCCCCACCGGATCAATACAATTTAATAGCAGCGGCTCTTTCAGCGGCTCAATATTGCTGACAACCAATGGGGCCGGATCTATATCGGCATCTGCAAACATATCAGCATCTTCTTTTTATGGCGATGGCTCAAACCTAACGGGTGTTACTGCTAGTGCTGTCAACGTAGCCGATGGCCCCCAGTTTTCGCTTCAGTTCAGAAAAGACACTCCCATATCTGGTGAAATCTCTGGATCCGAAAACTTACACTTCGTTACATCCTCGACCGATCAGTTGCACCTCACCGGTAACCTCTATGTTCGAGGTAATGCCTTCATCGGCAATGGCACTGGCGGAGGCAGCATCTTTGTCTTGGGCGATACTGACACTCGAATTCGTTTTGGCCCTTCAGGCAGTAACTCTATGTCGATTGACGCCGGCGGCAAGCGAATGTTTCTGGCAGATAATAATGGTGTAGATCGGGTCATTTTGGGTGCTACATCGACAGACAGCACCATCCTATCGGGTAACTTGCTAGTCTGCAACGGAACGGCTTCAATTTCTCACCTGAGTGGGTGTTCGAATATTAATGTTCTTTCCCCCATGTCTTCGTCCTTCCCAATATCTGCATCGTCTTTCTTTATAAATGGCGCAGCTGTTTCGGCTGGTGGTACCCCTGGTGGAGCGACCGGGCAGGTACAATTCAATGATGGCGGCTCTTTTGGCGGAGACGCGGACTTCACATGGAGCAAGAGTGCTAATCGACTCACTATTACTGGTTCAGCACACATTTCAGGTTCCACCCAAGCTGGTAATGACATAATCGTAGGTTCAGGCACTAGCCGAACTATTGGTATGAGATTTGCCGGCTCCGATTATTTTGCTTTCCAGCATGCTGCAGGTAGAATTCTACTTACATCTTCGGCCGGCTTTGAGTTTGTTGGCGGCGGCGGTGATGGTGTGGGCTTATTTGGCGTCTCTGGTATACAAGTATACGGCGACTCGGATGGAAATAAACTTAGTGGGTCTATATTAAAATCTGGTGTTATATCTGGTTCTTCATTGACGGTATCAAGCAATATTGTTGCTGCTGGAAACGCCACTATTAAAAGCATACCAGCAAACAGAGTTGTTACCTCTACAACCAATGGTTTACTTAATAGCCATTCAGATTTGACATATACGTCTGGCCTTATCAACGTGCCGGCAGTTACATCATCTGTTGGGGTGATGGTAACATCTTCAGCCAATGGATCGATTAATATTGGTCAGGGAATAAGCTACACATTTGGCAGCCATGGGCGCCTTGATGTTTTTGAGAATGAAGTTAGGTTAAATAAAACCAACCTCTATCAAGCAATGTTCCCAGAACAGACAAGCAACTTTGATATTGGCGATTCACAAGTATTTCTTGTCAACACCAACGGCTCAGTGGTTACCGGCACGCTTCCGGGCGTGACTAGCGCTGACGATACTGGGATTACATTTACCATTAAAGACTCTGGAGGAAACGCCGGCACAAACGACATTCTTATTAAACCATCAGGCTCGCAAAAGATTGATGGCGCTACTGCTGCCAAGATAGCAGCAGACTATGGAGCAATGACTGTGGTGGCTCTTTCTTCTTCTGTAAACGGCTTTGGCTGGGGAATTGTTTCAGCAACATAAAGGATTTGCAAGATGGGATTAGTATTAGAAAATAGTGTGTGGAAACTACAGGCCGATGAGACGCTATGGGTCCTCGACCTTTCAACAAACTACTCAAACCTTAAAACATCAAGACCAGCCGGTATGAACATAGCTGAGCCGGTTTCGAATAGTATTGATGACGCCGTTATCCATGGCGGCGAGTTGATTATAGCCATGGGTACAAACGAAGGTGCCCCCTTCAACGGCACAGGAGGATATACCGCCCCTCGCGCGGAATTCAAAGCAACCCGTGGACTTGAAGAAACTCTTGTAATTCGTGGCAAATTTAGGAACCGACAGACTGGTGGAGGTTCTTTTCCGGGCGTTGGTTTGTTTATTAGCAAAGACGCCGACGAACCCGGCGCCGACAGAGCGTGGCTAAACTCAAGAACAAATGGAACAAGTGCTTTCTTCTGGAATAACGCTAACGTCCAAACCGGTAAGACCATTACAACAGGACAACGAGACACTACAGGTGTTTGGGTCCGTTTTATCGTCGGCGCGATGGGAGGTCTTCAAGGTTTTTACAGTGTGGACACCACCTCGGATCCTGATAGTGTTAGTTGGACCGAGTGGGATTATGGAGCCACTTCCGGAGCATGGTATTTTACCGAGAGCGAAGGAGGACCGCAACAGCCTCTTCGATTTGGTCTTGCCGTAGGAATGCAAACTTCGAACTCAACAAACCAAGAGGGCGTACTAATGTATCTTGACTGCAACATCACACCAACTGGCGCGTAACCAAAAATAAGAAAGTAACATTTTTCTAAATAAAACAGTTTTAGTCATTTGAAAAAATAAAACACTATTTATTTTTGACGAGTTATCGTGTTTGGAGTTATTTTATGTCTTCACTATTAGAAGAGGCGATCGTAGACGCCAAAGCCCTTAAGGAAGCAGCATTAAAGAATGCTGAGAATGTTGTATTAGAAAAGTATTCTGGCGAAGTTAAGAAAGCCTTAGATACTTTACTAGAGCAGGATGAGCTAGAAGAGGGCGATGTGGATGAGGCCCAGACGCGGTTTACAGAGGATGTTCCTTACGCATTTCAGAATGAAGAACTAGACGCCCTTGAAGAAGACGAAATCGTTGAAATTAACTTCACCGAACTAAAGAAGCGCCTAGAAGAGGAAGACGAAGTTGTTGAGGAGGAGGACCTCAATGACGCCCTAGAGATGGCCGACGATATGGCTGGCGACCCCGATGCTGGGATGGAAGCTGCTTCTGCCGCCGAAGACGCCGCCGAGTTAGGCGCTGCGCCCGTCGAGCCCCTAGAGGAAGACGAAGACCTTAACTTGTCCGAGGACTTTATTAATGAATTAGTAGAAGAGCTTGTTTTGGATATGGACACATCCCCAGCAGGCTTCTCTTCGCTCGGTGGTGCCGAGAACAGCGTAATGCAGGCAAACAATGATGCCATTGCAGCTGCTAAGGAAGCACACCTTGAGGAAGAAGAGGAAGAGGAGATTGAAGAAGATACCGCACCAGACGTCGTGCCAGTTGAACTTCACGAGACAAAGATCTCCGAACTTACAGAATCTAACAGAGAGCTTCGTGCTCTCATTGTTGAAGCAAAGGATCAGCTTACAAAGCTGAATCTTGATAACGCCAAGCTTGTTTATCAAAACAAGGCTTTGGGCAGCGTCTCCCTGAATGAGCGACAAAAAACACAAATTGTCGAAGCTGTTCAATCTGCCAATTCTGTTGAAGAAGCAAATATGATTTTTGAAACAATTCAAAACGCAGTGGGGTCCTCTCCTGATCAGAGAACACGACCACAAACACTTCGTGAAGCAGTTCAAAGACCTACATCGCTTTTGATCAATTCTAAGAGAAACAACGAGGCAACTAAGGACCCAACTATGGGTCGTATGCTGCGTTTAGCAGGTTTGAATAAATAAACAATAACATTCAGGAGGATATAAAAATGTCTATTGTAGAAAGATTGACTGAAGGTATCGTCAATCGTGACCTCTCGACCGAGGGTGCTGCACTTATTAACAAGTGGGAGCAGACCGGTCTTCTAGAGGGTATCGGTGATGATAACCGCAGAAACGGTATGGCCCGTTTGCTTGAGAATCAGGCAAAAGAGCTTCTCCGTGAGTCCAGCAGCATGGCTGTTGGAGATGTAGAGGGCTTTGCAGCTGTTGCATTCCCACTAGTACGCCGAGTATTCGGTTCCTTGATCGCCAACGATCTCGTTAGCGTTCAGCCAATGAGCCTTCCATCAGGTCTCATTTTCTTCCTTGACTTCAAGGTATCTACAGATATCGGTGAAGGAGATACAGCAGATGATCCACGCTTGGGTTACCCAACTGATACATCACTCTATGGTGGTGGCGTGGTCGGTAGCCAGTTGACCGGTGGTGTTGACCTTACGGGAGTCAACGCTGAGCGTGGCCCTTACGCTCTCAACAACGGCTACTCGTCACCAACTGGTTCGGTGGTTCTCACACCGGGCATTGCATGCTCCGGTTCCGTCCGCGGTGACGGATCGGCTGACTATGGAAATGGTCGCGCGAATGAAACCGAGGCCTACAAGGTTGCCCGAGCCATTGAGTTTGACCCAGATATCCTTTCTGGTGCTACTTTCTGTGTTGGTACTCTCAGCAAGGCTGCCATTGACACAACCAATAACTCTGAGCTGAATCCAAATAACTTTATTACGATCACGCCAACAGGTTCAATTGGTGCAGGAAACACCACCTTTGTTCGTCGTCTAACTCGTTTTGACGACATCGTGGCCAAGGATGATGATACAATACTTATCACCATCATTAGCCCAGATGGTAGTGTAACAGCAAACGCTCTTTCCGCTTCACTCTTCACATCACGCGGGTTCTCCTTCGCGATGGAAGACAACTTTGACCCAGGTGGCGCCGTTGGTTCCGTCCTTGGTCAGGCTGACTGGGGTCTAGAGAACGAGGCTAAGATTCCTGAAATTGACATTCAGGTTGATTCTGTAGCTGTTACAGCTGTCACGAAGAAGCTCAAGGCCAAGTGGACACCAGAGTTGGGACAGGATCTCAACGCTTACCACAACCTTGATGCCGAGGTCGAGCTTACTCAGATCCTTTCTGAGCAGATCGCCCTTGAGATCGATCGCGAGATCCTTGAGGATCTTGTCCGTGGTGCAACTGCTGGTACACGTTACTGGTCCCGTTACCCAGGAGATTTCCTGGATCGCGAGACTGGTGCCGCGTCTGTCACAACTCAGGACTTCACAGGTAACGTTTCTGAGTGGTACGAGACTCTCGTTGAGACAATCAATGACGTCTCCGCACAGATCCACAGAAAGACACTCCGTGGTGGTGCCAACTTCGTCGTCTGCGGACCAGAAGTTGCCAACATCCTTGAGTTCACAGCTGGCTTCCGTGCAAACGTTACAGCTGATGCTGACAGAGGTGACATCGGTGCCGTTAAGGTTGGCGCTCTTTCTAAGAAGTTTGATGTTATGGTTGACCCATACTTCCCACGTCAGTTGGTCCTTGTTGGCCGACGTGGTGCAAGCTTCCTTGAGAGCGGTTATGTATACGCACCTTACGTGCCACTACAGACCACACCTACTATCTTCGGTGTAGAGGACTTTGTACCTCGTAAGGGTGTCATGACCCGTTACGCCAAGAAGATGGTCCGTCCAGACATGTACGGCTTGGTCGTCTGCAAGGGTCTCGTAGGCTCCTAGAGCGTAACAGACTAACTTAAGGTCAAATTAATGAAAGCCCTGCCTCTTTTGAGGTGGGGCTTTCTATTTATTAATAGAGCAAAAACCAGGAGTCTTCTATGGCAATCCCAAACTTAAACCCAGCATCTACTTCAAATGCTAATATTCTTCCGGTGACTGGAGCCGCGGCCAATGTAGCAGCAACCTTGCCGTTCGCCATATATGCGGGGTCAACCGCATTTTTATCTGGAGCAGCCGATCAAGTTGCCTATACTTATAAGAAACTTGGTGGAGATGTTTTAGATATTGAACTAGCAGAGGGAAATGTTTATGCTGCCTACGAAGAGGCTGTTTTGGAATACTCTTATTTAGTTAATCTATTTCAAACAAAAAATTCCTTGTCTTCTTATCTTGGTGCCACCACAGGGTCATTCGATCAAGATGGTCAAATCATATCTGGCTCAACACTATCGGGCTCTAACATAGCTCTTCGTTATCCAAAATTCGATTATGGCTATGTACGAAGAGTATCTGAAGGGCTGGCCACAGAGGCAGGGTTTGGAGGCTTAGTTCCCATTTATTCAGCATCTGTTGATCGAGTTTCGGAACAACAGGATTATGACTTACAGACTTTAATTTCATCCTCAGCAGCGACCGATACAACCGTGCCATACTATGGGGAAGTTGGAGATAAAAGAGTTATTATTAGAAAGGTGTTCTTTAAGACACCCCGGGCAATGTGGAGATTTTATGGTTACTATGGTGGTTTTTCAGTTGTCGGTAACTTGAGAACGTATGGTCAATATGCAGACGACTCTACGTTCGAGATCGTCCCTACTTGGCAGAACAAACTTCAAGCTATGGCCTATGAGGACGCCCTCCATACGCGTGTTTCACACTATTCATATGAAATTCATGACAACAGATTAAGAATTTTCCCTGTGCCTGACAGCACATCACCGGAAAAGTTCTGGGTTCAGTTTACTATAAACAACCAATACGAGCCTTGGGATGATAATGCCCGCGNCGATAACGGTGCCAAGGGGGCTAATAACTTAAACACTGTTCCGTTTGAGAATATCCCATTTGAAAATATTAATGCTATTGGTAAGCAGTGGATTCGTAGATTTGCTTTAGCGCTAACAAAAGAAATACTTAGGTCAAGTCCGAGGAAAGTTCTCCGTCTGTGCCTATTCCGGGTGAATCTGTGACCCTAAACGCGTCGGATTTATTGTCACAAGCAAGGACCGAAATGGATCAATTGAGAGAGGAGCTTAAGAGTTATCCTTGAAGACACGACCTACGATAAGTTGGCCGCCATTGATTCCACCTTGCAAGACTCCACCAAGAAAGTTCTTGAGAACGTCCCCGCCGGCATTTTTGTAGGATAGTTAGATGGCGCGCAGCAAAAGAACAGAAAAGCAAATCAAAGACAAGCGTTCAAATCAACGATTTGAATATGTTGGCGATAAAGAAGTAGCGGCTAAGCTGCAAGAGATAGAATTTATGCCCTCGTCTCTGGAGACAATCGACAGAGCAATGCTTCGTTTTATTGACGAAGAACTTAACCTTTTCACCAACACTAACAATGGATTCAAGAAAGTTCCCGTTCTATGGGTCACGTCCGAACGCGCATTCCAGATAAAACATAATAAAGACCTGAGAGATAAGGAAGAAACCTTAATTCTACCTTTAATAACTGTTAATAGATCCAGTGTCACTAAGGAGCAGGACTACAGAGGAACTGTTTTTGCCAACCTATACCCAATCAATGATGAAAAGGGCGGAACTATAACCATAGCCAGACAAATCAACCAAAAGAAGACAGCGGAATTCCAGAACGCCCAAGCAAATAGAAAATACGGGTCTAACAGCAATGTTTCAAGCAAGATGCTTAACACAAACAAGAGAAATATGTCTACGGCTAAAGCTGTCTATGAAACGATAACAATTCCTATTCCTACCTGGGTTAAAGTAAACTACGAAATTTCTATTCGCACTGAGTATCAGCAGCAAATGAACGAGCTTATTCGCCCGTTCATTACAATTCCTGGCAACTCTAGAACTCCAAAGCGTATTGAAGCAGAAGGCCACTATTACGAAATCTTTATTGATGGCGGGTTTGCTAATAATTCAAACCAAGCAAACATTGGTATGGAGCAGAGGAACTACGAAACTAACATTAATATTGAAACACTTGGGTATCTTATTGGAGAAGGTGACAATCAAGAAAGGCCAAAGGTTGTTAAGCGCGAGAATGCTGTCGATATAAAACTTGGCAGAGAAAGATCTATAGTGGGCGATATCCCCGAAAATATAAAAGATGGATTTTACAGAGAATAATTCTCTTCCTACTATTTAACACTATTTACTTTGAACATTTTCGCAATGTAGGAGAACTCAACGAATGTCAATTAAGAATTACCGATTTGTATCCCCCGGCGTTTTTGTCAATGAGATTGACAACTCACAGTTGCCCGCATCCCCAGCGGGAATTGGGCCTGTTATTATTGGCCGCGCAGAGAAGGGCCCCGCACTTAGACCGACAACTGTCAACTCTTTTGAAGAGTTTGTAAATGTTTTCGGTACTCCAAATCCCGGCAATGCCGGTGATGACGTATGGCGACAGGGCGCCAGTACAACCGCTACAACATACGGCATGTATGCCGCACAAGCTTATCTCCGAAATAGCTCTCCTTTAACTTACATTCGTTTGCTTGGTGCCGAGTCAGACAATCCTTCCAACGCTAATCAGGCAGGCGCGGATGAGGCTGGCTGGACGCTTGGCGGTAAAGCATACGGTTTGCTTCTTTTCACGAGAAACTCATCTTCAAATGTGGTCGGCGTCAACGCCAAGGGCGCATTGGCAGGAATCTTTTACACTGACTCTACTACAACTGTTAGACTATCCGGGTCGATTGTCACAGGCGTTGGTGTCGCCAATGGCGGCACTACATTCTCAGGGTCAAATGTCTTAACATCAAGTTTGGATTACATGATTGGCTCCCGTGCCGGCGGCACCAACAGAGAGTTCACTGCTGAGGTTTCTTCAAGTGTTAGTGGTTCCTCAAAGATTATCTTCAACTTTACAAGATCAGACTCCAAGTACATTCGTAAGGCTTTTTGCACTAACCCGCAACTTACAAATGCCAGAATCACCAACAACGTGCAGAGAAAGACTTATTTCCTAGGAGAAACTTTCGATCAGCACATTGACGAAATCTTGGGAACCTCTAACGCTTCTACGGCAGCTGCCATTGTAGAATTAAAATCAGCTGCCGCATCGCTAGACGGCGATGATTTCAAGTATCAAGTACAGGCTGCTGAGACACCATTTGTTATCTCTAGCCGTCTATCGCCATCCGCTGCGGCCACAAGGCTCTTTAAGTTTGTTTCCAGAGGCGAGCCGGGCGCTTGGTCGCACAAGAACCTAAAGATCTCCATCCAAGATATCAAGAGATCTACAAACGAGGATGATGATTACGGTACCTTCTCCGTTGTTATTCGCCACATCAGTGATAGCGACAACGTAGTTCGTGTCATTGAGCAGTTCAATAACTGTAACTTGAACCCTAACTCACTAAACTACGTAGCGCGTAAAATTGGTGATTCGTACGAAGAGTGGGTACAGAGCGACCGTCGATACCGAGAGTACGGAAACTACCCGAACAACTCTGATTACGTTTACATCTCTGTTGACTCTGACGTTGACGCTGGCTTTACTAACCCAGCACTGCTTCCATTCGGTTTCGATGGTATAGTAAAATACACTGATGAAAGCGGTTTAGGTGCAGGCAACACCGTCGCGCTCAAGACGGCTTCAAACTGGATTACAGGAAGTACGATGTCGAGGCCTAACTCTAACTTCTCTTCGGGTGCAATCATCGTTTCGGGTTCTGCCTTTACAGGCTCCGTTGCTTACCCAGCACCACGTTTGAGAGTTAGCGCTTCTGACGGGAATCTTTCTAACCCAACAGACGCTTACTTTGGATTCCAGACTGGTAGAACTGCCGGCAGCACCGTGTACGCTAACTCAGTGGCTGATATGCTTCACCCAAGAGGCGGAATTGTTGGTCAGTTCGTATCTGCTTCTGGGTACACCATTGAGACCTCTGAGGGCTTCACCTTAGACGATATTTCTGGCTCCGGTGTTTACGTAAGTGGTTCTAGAACTTCTAACTCTCTTACGTTTGTTAATGGCGCAATCTCTGGCGTTCTCGATCAGGGTTACGATCGCTTTACAGTGCCACTGTATGGAGGCTTCGACGGTGTCGACATCACCGAGATGGATCCCTTTACAGAAGCTGCAATGCCGACTTCGCCTAGCGACACTACAAGCTATTCATTCTTCTCTATTAGAAGAGCCGTTGACTCTGTCGCGGACCCAGAGGTTATTGAGATGAACTTGGCTGCCATTCCAGCACAGACCCAGGAAGGACTAACTACACACCTTGTGAGGACCTGTGAGGACCGCGCAGACGCCCTGGCAGTTATCGATCTTCCATCGGCATTCCAGCCGAGAGAGGACGCAGAATCTATCGATCGCCTTAACACGTCTTCTACTATTAGAACTTTGATTAATGGCCTAAGAAGCAGAAACCTAAATTCTTCTTATGGTTGCGCCTTCTACCCATGGGTTAGAGCACGAGACACCATCAATGGTTCTTTCCTCTGGCTGCCACCATCTGTTGCGGCTATCGGTACGTTCTCTAGTTCACAGCGTAGAACTCAGGTTTGGTTCGCACCAGCTGGCTTTAACCGCGGTGGTCTTACAGAAGGCTCCGCAGGCATTCCAGTTGTTGACGTCGCTCACCAGCTACGCCGAAAGGATCGTGATGATCTTTACTCAGCGAACATTAACCCAATCGCTAAGTTCCCAGCAGAGGGTATTGTAATCTTCGGACAGAAGACACTACAGGTTACACCTTCGGCACTGGACCGCATCAATGTACGTCGCCTAATGATCTTTGTTAAGAAGCGCATCTCCCAGATTGCAGCTGGTCTACTTTTTGATCCAAACGTGCAGCAGACTTGGAAGCGCTTTACAGCACAGGTCAATCCTTTCTTGGCTGATGTTAAGACAAACTTTGGTCTTTCCGATTACAGAGTTGTTCTTGATGACACAACCACAACCCCTGATCTTGTAGATAGAAATATTCTATACGCTCAAATCTTCTTGAAGCCTACGAGAGCAATTGAATTCATCGCGATTGATTTCAACATCACGAGAACAGGAGCATCGTTTGACGATTAATAAAATGCGGGGAGTTACGGCTCCCCGCACTATATAATAATAGGACTTACAGGAGACTAATTAAATGCCATTTTGGACATCAGCATTATCAGAACCAAGGAGAGCACATCGATTTTTACTTACGTTGCCAAATCTGGCTTCCGTCGATGAGGCTTTCAGATTTGAACAGTACCTTGCTAAGGGGATCACAAAGCCCTCTTACACGGTATCAGAGACAGAGCACAAGTTTTTAGGAAACACTTATTACTACCCAGGAAGCGTTACCTGGAACACTGTTACAGCTACGATTGTTAACGCGATTAATCCAGATGGCAACCAGATTCTTTATGATGCACTCGTTGGCTCCGGTTATCTTAAGCCTGATGTCCAGGAGGATGTGTTCTTTAACCCAGCCCAGGCTCCTGGCACTGTCAATAAGTTTGATGCCGTTAACCAGTTGGGTAATGTAATCTTTGAAGAGTTGAATGGACAGGGTGGCCTTATCGGCACTTGGACACTTCAAAATGCCTTCATCACAAACGCCACATTTGGCGATCTTACCTATGATACTGATGATTTGCTTAATATTGCGATTACTTTCCGCTATGATTGGGCAGAATACGAGACCGGTCCAGCAGTAGCAGCGGTGACAGCATTATAGTATAGAAACGAGGTGATTTTTGTCACGAAGAAATAACTTAGAGCGGCTTGGCGCACCGCAACCCGACGCGCCAGCACCCCCAACACCAGAAGCATCAGACCTTTTCGCTTTCGTAAACCCAACAGAATTTGTTGAGTTGCCTAGCAAGGGTCTATTTTACCCTGAGGGCCATCCACTTCATAACCAGACTGTCATTGAAATTAAGCATATGACAGCAAAAGAAGAGGATATTCTAACTTCTGAAGCACTTCTCAGAAATGGGCTGGCAATCGATCGTTTGCTAGGGTCTGTTATTGTCGATAAAAACATTAAAGTTGATGATTTGCTTTTGGGAGACAAGAGCGCAATCCTCATTGCCGCAAGAATCACAGGCTTTGGACCTCATTACGATGTATCAGCACCGTGCCCTTCTTGTGGAAAAGAGTCGGATTACACTTTTGATTTAAGCGAACTTAAGGCACGAAACAATGAACTTCCAGAGGGTGTTGTAAATGAAGGCCAGGGTATCTTCTCGTTTGAACTACCAGTATCCAAAGTTCGTATTTATGTTCGTTTGCTCACGTCGCGTGATGAAAAAAGAATCACTTCTTTGATTGGAGGCAGTAAAGGCAACGCGAGCCCGATCACGGGACTTCTTAAGTCTATTGTCGTTCAAGCTAACGAGCACAGTGACACAGCACTGCTTAATAAGTTTATTGAATCAATGCCGTTACCAGATGTAAAACATCTTCGCAACATCTATGATGTTATTAAGCCAGATCTTGACCTTCGTTTTGACATTACATGTCCCCTTTGCCACGAAGAAGGAAAGGTAGGCATGCCAATGACGGCAGCCTTTTTTTGGCCTAACGCATAAATATCAGCAATCCGTATACGAAGAATTCTTTTTACTTAAGCATCACGGCGGTTGGTCCTTCACAGAACTGTACAATCTACCCATCGCCTTGCGCCGATGGTTCCTCGAAAGGTTGTCAAAAGAGTTCAAAGATCAGAAAGAGAGAATGGAGAAAGCAAGAACAAGATAAGTTCTTTCTTTTTTCGAACTATTTATATTTATACGGGGACCTAGACTCATGAGTGATATCGTAGAAGAAATAATAAATTTAAACAATGTTGGCAAACCATTAAACGAGAGAGTATACAGCAAGTTTGCTGGTCAAGTTCGCAGTATGCTGCTTGATTTGTATTTCGGCGGCTTTGATGTTCCGCTTCGTTTGATGGGGTCCACATCCCAGGTCGAATCTTTCATGAAGACACTCCGTAGTGAAAAACGATATATGGATTCTTATATTAAGAATGGGTTAGATAATCCAAAAACAATGAAGTCAAAACATTCTCTGTCCAGATCAGTTGAGAAGTTTGAAAAAGAAACAGGCTTGAGATGGCCATTTAAGAACTAGGAGTTTATAAATGGCGACACCAACAGAAGAGCAGATTAAATTAGCAACACAGCTGCAGACCGCCCTAGAAGAACTGGACGCAGCTCGGCGGTTAGGTTTAGCAACAAATGTAGAGCTTTTAGAATTAGAAAAAAATCTAACGCAAGCACAACTAGCATATGGTAGAAGTATTGGTGCTAGCGACACAATACTTGATGATTATCGCACTACAGTACAGGCGCTTACTGAAGACCTCAAGGAGCAAACCAAAGCTGAAGAAGAGCGAAAAAAAGCATTTGCCGCAGGAGAGGGAATATTTGAATCACTATCTGATTCAGTTTTAGGTCTTTCTGGCGGGTTTAAAAGATTTGCGCAGTTTGCTAGCGGAGGCTCCGATGGGCTGAAGGGTTTTGGATCTGCCGCCCTTAAGGGAGTCAAGAGTGGGGCACTTCTACAAGGAGCACTATTAAAGATCACACAAGAGTTAGTTAACTTCGGTTTCCAACAAGACGAAGTCATTGCTCAGTTTAAAGCACAAACAGGTGCCGGGGATGAATTCAACGAAACTATTCGCGATGTTGCTATAGGAAACATTGCAGCTGGTGTATCCTTGGAAGATGTTGCGGGTGCTGTTAGAGTCTTAAAGAACGAATTCACAGACTTTACTTACCTTACTCAGCAGCAACAAGAGGCAATAACTGAAACAATCGTTCAGCTTGATAAGCTTGGGCTTAGTACAAGTACAGCAGCTGCGATTACGCAAACTGCTACTCAATCATTGGGGATGGATGTAGCAGAAGCTAATGATCTTCTTATTGACTTGGCTTCAACAGCAAGATCTTTGGGAGTTGATATAGATACATTAGGTAGCCAATTTGCGGCTAACAAAGACTTTATTGTTCGCTTTGGCGAAGACGGGCAGGAAGTATTTGAAGAGATGGCAGTTGCTGCAAAGGCACTCGGCACAGAGTTGGGAACCCTTGTGGGGGTTGTCGATAAGTTTAAGACTTTTGATGAAGCCGGAAGAATTGTTGGTCGGTTTAACGCTATCTTAGGCGGTCCATTCTTGAATTCTATTGACATGCTAAACGCATCTTTTGAGGATCCGATTGAAGGTATCAAGATGCTTCGTGATGGATTTGACCAAGCAGGCAAATCTGTTGAGGATTTAAGTGGTGCCGAACTAGAAGCATTCGCTTCCGCTTTAGGACTCTCAACGTCAGAGACTGTTGAACTTCTTGGCAAGTCAAATGAAGAACTTGAAATTCAAAGAATGAACCAAGAAGAGGTAGCCGAAGCAGCCAAACAAGCGCAATCTGCCATGAAGCAACTCAGCAATGCCTTTAACCAAATGCTTATAGCTGGTAAACCTCTTATTGACAATGTCATAGTTCCTTTAATTGAGGGCATAGGAAGTTTTGCTGGGTTCATAGGCGGAGCCGCAGCAGAGCTTGGGACGTTTATACCCATCGCGACTGCCGCGGCTGGGCTAGCCGCTCTTATTGGCGCGCCGTTTACAGGAGGCGCATCTCTTATCACCTACGCAGCCATCGTCGGTACCGGAGCGGCAGCGGCTGCAGCATATACTGGAGATGGCACTCAAACCACAACCGGCACACCAATACCGGGTTTCAACAACGGAGGGACGATTGCAACACAACAAGCGATTGTTCACCCGGGTGAATTGCTAATCACCGGCGGACAAGGATCCGAGGTTATATCAAAGAAAGATTTTAGAGAGCTTATTGATGTTATGAAAAACCAAGGACAAGGACCACAGCAGATAGCTGTCTATGTTGGTCAAGAAAAGATTGATGATATTGTTGTCAGTGCGCTAGATAGTACAGCCGGGAGAAACGCGTTTAGCCCATTTACAAACGGCTAGAGGAATATAAATGCCAGAAGCACCATCGTTTAGAAAAGATCCGTTTTTTACGATATCTATTTTGCATCTACCTACATCAAAAACTGTAGATTTTGAGGGGTGGGTTACGGAATTTAATGATTCCTATAGTTCAAATTGGTCTTCAACGCCTGTTTACGGACGAATGGATCCGCTTCCGGCGTTTGAAAATACACAAAGAACGATATCGCTAGGGTTTGACGTTGTATCGGACAGATTAGAAGATGCGGTAATAAATTTAAAACACGTCAATGAACTAATCGAGTTTCAGTACCCACTCTACGAATCTGGCGATCGCACTGCACAGAACACATTAAAGGCTGCTCCACTTCTGGGAGTAAAATGGACTAACTTGATTAATAATTCCGCTAAGTCTGGTTATTTATACGGCTATATGAATGGTGGTGTGTCTTATAATCCCGACATGACAGATGGAGGATTTATAATCAAAAGCCCTACTGTTTTCCAAGACCTATCTACAGGCAGAGTCCCAACTTCCAATGTCAATGCGGGCGCCCGAACAGGTGGAGGCGTAACAAACATAAATAAACTTCCTACATTGTCTATTGGAGACGCGGCAAATCCATATCAAAGAACCCCCGGTGGCGATACAATACCGGGACAATACACGATTAAAGGCCCGGAGTCCGCTTACATTCCTAAGACATTAAGTATTTCATTTACTTTTAGCGTCTTACACACTCATTTGCAAGGTTGGTCTGCGACAAAGGACTCGGCAAATTTTGGCGGGACCAAAAAAGATTTGACTTCTCAATTCCCAAACGCCACGATGATACAGAATCAAAGAACGATCCTAACGGAAGAAACAGCGGAGGGTGAAATTCAAGAAGTTACAGCTGATGTTCAGTTCACCACAAATCAAGCGCTCGTTCTGGAGAGTAACTAACAATGCCTACAAGATACGATAGACGGAGAGTCTTGACGAATACAAACGAGTTATATGAAAAAACTTTAGAAGAACGAAATGTAAATTCTATTCGTTATTATTCTACTCCACAAATGTCTTTTCCCTCCGTTGAAGAGATTAAAAACTTGACAAGAGTTCGTCATGTTTGGAGGACAGGAGATAGGTTCTATAAGTTGGCAATTGAGTATTATAACTCTGCTCAATACTGGTGGGTGATTGCCATGTTCAATCAGAAACCCACAGAGGCTGACTTAACTGTCGGAGATTTAATCTACATTCCTTTGCCCTTGCAGGATATTTTAAGGTATTACGATAAGTAAGAGGTTGTTGTTGTGGCCAGCGTTACAGGTATTAATAAAAGAGTTGAAGAAAAAGTCTTTCGTCTATTGGCGGCTTATAAAGAAATTCAATCTTTCAATGAGGCGTTAGCACACTTTGAAGAAGCTTATGATGAGTATGGACAAAGTATTCGTGATCAGACCGCAGATGCTGGTATCAATAATGGCCTGGGGGTTCAAAACCACACCCAAGCCCTACAGTTTATGGAGTCTTCCAACTTTATTAAATTGAAAACTGTTCATAAGCAGATAGGGCTTATTCTAGGTATAGATCCTGAGTATTTTCAGGAGTTTAGATTAGAGCCCGAATTTGAATTAACCGTTGGGGAACAGATTAAAAAGTTTTGGAACAAACAAACTTACAATTTAACTTACAACAACAATAACATTTTCGGCGGTGGCTACCCAGTTAAGCAACTGATAATTAATTATCCTGAAGGTGGCTCTTATCAAACGAACACAATTTTTGTTTTACCGGGAGTAATGCAGTATTTTGTTAATCTTGGAATGTATAGGGGTCCGCGCGCTGGAGATATTGCGGAGGGAACAAGTTTGCTTGAACTTGTTCGCACCAACATCATAGCAAACATTTTAAAGCCCGTTGCCCAGAGAACACTTAATTCGAGGGATTTCGCTAACACTAGAGATATTTTAGAAGACGATCAAATTAAGATAAACGAACTTAAGCAAAGCATAACTACAGGAAATGTTCCAGATTTAGATGAGTACAAATATACCCTTACTGGCCAAGCTTATGCCTACATCGATGTAAGAGACAAGACAAAATTAGCCGCTGTCTTTAAAGAAATAATCGAAGGACAAGGAACCTTTGCAACTCTTTTTGATCAACTAGACACTGCGATAAATAACTTTTATGATAACAATCATAAAAAACTAGAGTTTTATGGAGTCAGGCCCGGCGCCGCGGACCCCGATGTTGTCTTAAGAAATCGACAACTACAAGACATTTTGGCCTTCTTTGGTGATGCAGCCGATCGCCGTGACGATAAGGGGCGCCGGGTTGATCCTGAGGTGTCAACAGCCACTTTGGCCGATGCGCCCGAATCTGTTAAAAATCAGTATGTGCCGCCCAAACTAACTCCGTTTGATTTTCAGTGCTTTCTGTTAGAAAATATTTCTAAACTTGTAGATGAAAGAGAAAAAGGCTCGTTTGCAACTGACTATAGGCATGTTGTAAAAGTATCTAATAATGGCGATCCAGGCAATGTTATTAACACCATCGAGCATGGTACAAGAAATGAATATATTCAGGAGCTTCTAAACATTTGTCCTGAAGTCTATGGACTTTTGACTCCTCACATCAAAATATCTCGATTAGAATATGATGATGTCGGAAACATCAAGTTGGATGGCAATGGTAGGTCAATCGAGAAAGATCTAAAAATACCAAACTTCCTAACACAAAACGACATTCAAAATATTTTGGATGGTACTGTAGGAAGAGCCCCAGGCGCCGGCATCAAGTCTTTTTCATGGGCATTAGACGGGGTCCAGCCAGCTGAGGTGGATAACAATATATCCGCCACACTAGTGATGTATTTTCAATCTATTAATGATTTCTTCAACGGCGCCCGCAGCGCAGGCCAAGACGAGCCTAACTTTTTGGATTTGATTATTAATTCTCCAGGAGTTAAGAAACTAAGAGACAAAAAAACTGGAAACCAGAAGCCAGACGAAAAACCATGCTCTGATAATCTGCTCGACACCAAACTTCACCAAGATTACCAGGGACATAACTTTAGAGTTAAGATATGCGCTGGGTGGTCTACCCCTCCCAAAGAAGCTTTGTTACAACTGACAAATGACGAAGCCAAAACTGATAAACTAATCAAAGCATTTGATGACTCTAGAGTTTCTTTGTTTCTTCAGATGACGCAGCACACAATAAACTTTGCCCAAAACGGTACGTTGGAATTGTCTGTTCGATATCAGGCAAGTTTGGCTGGCTTATTAACCGGCAAGACAGCGGATATTTTTGACGTTACGCCTAAGTCGATTAAAGATGATGTTGAAAAGCAGGAAAACAAAATAGAAGCAGTTAGCGAAGGAGAGCAGTCCGACAGCGATAAGGAAGCAAAAAAAGAAGCGTTAGAGGAAATAAAGCTACTTAAAAACATTGATAGAAACGTTAAGTATAAGAAGCTGTTGAAAAGAATATTTGGCCAGTGCGACGCTGCCGGGAGGCGTAGAGTCTTTAATATTTCCCTAAACCCTCTAGAATTAACACAGACTCCATATAAAGATTTATCACCCGAAGACAGACAAAAGAGAGTAAAAAGAAAACAAAGCGAAACCTTGCAGTTTCAAACTATTCCAGCGCTTAATAAAGATTTGCTGAATGCGATTAACAAGAACCAAGGCGCCTCGGGAAATGACACAGGGAATACTTATTCTGATATTGCCTTTAAAAGATTTACTGATCTAGTAGATGACAAAAAAATTAATATTCCATTTTTCTTTTTAGGGGACCTCATTGATGAGATTATAGAGGAAATAAGGTTTAACAACCAGAAAAATGCGGAAGATGGGGAGAAGCCACTAAATTTTCACATGTTTATATCCGATGTGGAAATGATTGACCCACTTCAAGCCTTTAAAATCAAAAATCTAGAAGACTTAATTAATTGTGGGTATGATCTGAGGGACATTACATTTATAGACGCAGTGGCCAAGGAGAGCCCAACGGACAATCCAGAGTTAAACGGTATCTACAGAACTATGAACATTGGTGATATCCCAATATCTTTAGATGCCTTCCAACTTTGGTTTAAGGATAACGTCGTCAAGAAAGAAAAAAATACTTATTTCTTGCTTTATTTCCTTAAGGATATCTGTAATGACTTGATAACCAAAGCTCTTTCCTCTAAATGTTTCGGAAAGGAATTTAGCTTCCAACAAAGGTTTGATGTGCAACCCTTGACACTCGCCCGAGAAGAAGCAAAAAATTGCGTATTCACACCGAACAGAACCTATTCGGCTAAGAAAGTAGGATCAGCGCAAGCAGCCGTTCGTTGTGAATTGGATCCAGCCCAAACAGAATTAGGGCTCTTGATGTATCCAACCGATTCGCGCCCCAAAAGGCTGCTTGGTATGAAAAGTTATGATAGCGATCTAAGTCGTGGGATATACCATCATTTTCTTGGGTCTGCATGCGGTCTTGTTAAAACCATTAACTTCTCAAGACAAGACCAAGCTTATCTAAGAGAAGCAAGGATTCAAAAAGAAGGTGCTCTCGGCGCCGAGCAACTAAGAGAACTATATTCAGCAGATATTGATTTGGTCGGTAACACTCTATACAAAAACGGAATGTATATTTACATTAATCCATCCTTATTGGGAGCAAGCGAAGAGTATTTAAATTATCTTGGATTGCACGGCTATTATTTGGTGACCTCTGTAAGGTCTACAATCACCCCTTCTTCATTTGATGTTTCTATTGGGGCACTCCATGAAGGCATAGAGTTTAAGGACAATAAACGCTTGCCGACTGCCGACATTGGTGATTTCGCCACCCTTAGACCGGAATCACCGCTTTTCTACCAGGATACACGCAGCGCCGCCGTCGAGGACGAGACCCGCGCCGCGGAGATTGTTGTTGAGGCAGTTAAAAACCAAGACGTAGTGCTGGGAGGTTCTCGACCGGGAGGGAGGATCGAAATTCGCCGCGGCGCACCTGAGGATAAAATTGGAGGAATTACTGCTGGGTCTAGTGTAAGCTCAACTGGTCAGACTCGACGTGATTAATAATGACTACTTTTAACTATACACCACTTGATTTAGAGAATCCGTCCGGAAATAACGGCCTGTCTTCTTTTGCTCTTTACTTTCAGAGAGTAATGTATAGAGAAGCCATCTATCCCTCTGGTACAAAGATTCCTCTTGACACTTGGTATGATAAGCAGTATTATGGCCGTATAGACCAAAGGCAAAATACAATTATTCCAAAATATGAAAATCTGACGCCACTACGGACAGTAGGACGCTCAAATCTTTTGGCCCTCAACGTCGCTGTAGAGGCTTTTGAAAATTTTGCTGCACACATGAGAAACGCCACGATCCTTGGGGTCCTTAAAACACAGGGGACAAACGAAAAAATCTTTGATATGAAAGCCTATCAGGCTTATAATGACCCAACAAGAAGTTATAGTGAGTACAGTCAACAACTTTACAACTCTTTTGTCGACAGTTTAACTGAGGGGCAGTCAAATGAGATAATCAATTTTGAAACATTTGCGCAAACTTGGTTTGCTTACTTAAAGAATGTTTCATCTTTCATTCCCGTAACAAAAACAAATTATTTACTCACTGGTATAGGAAACTCATTTAATTCTGGTTTGTCAATCGGTATCGATACTGGTCCTCCCGAAGATGATAATTATAAATATGAAAATTGGATTAATGATCCAAACTTTGATTTTTATGTAAAGGCAGCAAAGAAATTTGGATTTATTGTTAACAAAAATATTCCTTGGGTTTTAACCGTAGATTTATTCTCAAACGCTTGTTTGGCTCTTTTTGATGGATATTATGATACTGAGACAAATAAGTTATTAACTAAAGATAACTTCTTCGAAGTTTACTATGAGCAAACACATCTAAGTGATTTAGATAGTATTAAACAACTTACTATTAATGCTTATAGCAGCTATGTTCAAAATAATCCTATATATCAAATAAAAATATTAAAACCTAACTGTGGTAAGTTTTCCGTTGAAAATGTGAATCGACCCCCGTTGCCGCCCGGGCCACAAATCGACAAAATCCTGTCAGATAAGTTCTTGGCTGATGCATATCTTGATCTAAGATCCCTAGAAGCAAGAGAGCCAGTTCAGATTACACAAAAACTAAAAGCTGAATTGGCCAACATCTACAGAATAAGACCAAACCAAGATCTGACAGGACTTCAAAATGTTGTGGATTACATCAACTTAATTTATCGTGACTACATTTACGAGTTCGATTACATCTTTTTAAATCCTGATGTCCTAAAAACCCTTGACAATCAGGTTCGCTCTGGTAATATAACGACTGTGGGCTCTATTACACAGCAGCTTTACTAGGGAGGTAACTTGCTTTTTCAAGTTCTAGACGCCAAGCGCGATTGTGTTGGCTATTTTGCTAAAAATCAGATAAACTCTACGACGGATCTTCCATCAGAAGGTGGCACTTGGGAATATTCCAGTCATATGGGTGAGGGTAACTACGAGATAGCACGCATCTACGCCAACGGAGCGACGATTACAGACGTTTGTCCAGAGCACATGAAGGCTGACTGGGAGGAAATCAAAAACACGCTTAGATCGTGCCTGAGAGCCTTCAAAACCGCTGACCTTTCTTTGGACGATAACTGCTTCTACGACGTATTGCCCGAATATTTCCTTTATCGTTACATGAACGCGAAAAATGAGGTCACAAAGCACGTTCTAGACACGTTCGATCGTCCAGAGAATTACGAGCATATGTCCAATCTGGTTCAGATGCTCTCGGATATTGAGTCGAGAGACTTAAATATTGATATTCAACCCATTAAGCATCTTTTGTCTTCCGTAAAGGGTCGTAACTTCCATCACAGACTCCGCAACTCACATTGGGTGTGTGACTATAACGCCTGGGGCACTGTGACCGGTAGACTTGCGACAAAGCCTAAATCTTTTCCGATTTTGACGATGGGCAAGGAGTTTCGTGGCTGTATTAAGCCAAATAACGATTGGCTCGTAGAGCTTGATTTCAATGCTGCAGAGTTAAGAGTGCTTTTGGCTCTATCCGAGCAGGAGCAGCCACAAAACGATATCCATGATTGGAATGTTCAGAACGTATTTAACAATACTTTGACTCGTGAAGAGGCCAAAGTGAAGACTTTCGCTTGGCTGTATTCTTCAAATGAAAACAAGCAGTTAGAGCAACTTTACAGTAAGGATATTGTGCGAAATAAGTTCTGGGATGGCTTCAAAATTAAGACTGATTATGGTAGAATAATGGATAATGTAGATGAGCACCGCTCTCTAAACTACATTGTACAAAGCACCACTATTGATATGGTGCATGAGCAGGCATATAAGGTTTTCAAGCTTTTGAGGGGGATGAAAAGCAATATCGCGTTTCTTATTCACGACGCTGTATACATCGATCTCGCAAATGACGAACGACAGGCAATTGTAGAAATGCTTGACACGTTTAAGAAAACCCGCTATGGTGATTTCAAGGTCAATGTCTCAGCAGGCAGAAACCTTGGGGAAATGAAGGAGTTAAAATTATGAAAGACAATGTAATAGGGATAAGACCAGAACGCGCCGGCCACTGGGTCAACGGCGAGCGAAAAGTTGATGGTGTCGCCGGATTTATGAGGCTTCAACTTATTGAGATATTCGAAGGGTGTGCTGAGGAGCTTGAGTGCGACTATGCTGAACTCACCGTGGCAGACATTTTTGAATATTTGGTTGCCCGAGAGGAAGAGTTTCAGCTGGAAGAGTCCCAGCGGTGAAAACACTACATCACAAGCTTGTCCGAGATCGAATTCCAGAGATGATTGATGAAGCAGGTAAAACTCACCAAACCATTATTGTTGGTGGTGACGAACTTAGAAATGCAGCCTTCAAGAAGCTTCAGGAAGAAGTAATGGAGTTTGTCGAGAACCCTTGCGCTGAGGAAGCAGCTGACATTATGGAGATTCTTCATTTTATTTGTGAACGGGAGGGTATTCGAGAAGCCCAGGTTATGACGGCTGTAACCGTTAAGCGCATTGAGCGTGGTGGGTTTGGCATGGGCTATTTTCTGGAGTGGGTCCAGGAATGATTGTGGTTGGTCTCGGCAAGGCTGGTTGCAACATAGCGAAGGCTTTCTCAAAGTTTCCGCAATATCAAACATATGGTATTGATGCTAACCCAGACGCTGATATCACAATTAAAGCTAAAAAGAGCCACGAAGAGTACGATAGTTCATTCCCGGATCTTAAGAGAAAGCTAAAGTTTAAGGATGAGGACATATTGGTTGTTATCGCCGGCGCAGGTAAGATTTCTGGCGGCTCACTACGGCTACTCGAACAACTTCAGAAGAACAGGCTGACTGTTTTATATATTGAGGGCGATTTAACGATCATGTCCGAGACGCAGAAGAAGCAAGAGAAGATTGTGTCTTCTGTTCTGCAGGAATATGCTCGCTCGGGTATCTTAGAACAAGTTATTATGGTTAACAACGCACATATTGAGCGAAGCATTGGTGACATGTCGATTATCGGCTATTATGATACTTTGAACCAAGCAATCGTAAACATTATTCATATGACCAACGTGTTTAAACACTCTGAGCCTGTAATCGGCAATTTTATTACTCCGTCTGATTTGTCGCGGATCTGTACCATAGGTGCAGTAACGTTGGAGGGGGATGACTATACTGAGTATAAAGAAAGATGGTTTTACCCCTTGACACACACGAAGGACGTGGTATACTACTATGGTATTGGAGAGGACGACCTGAAGAATGACGGCACTCTGTTCAGAAAAATTAACAACTTTGTTAAGTCTCGGCTTGACATGGGCACGAATGTATCGTATGGTGTGTTCAGAACGAGTTACGAGCAGAAATATTGTTATTGCATTCGGTATTCCTCTGTGGTACAATACATTAATAAACTTTTAGACGATCAGGATATTAGCTGATCGTACTTTAACCCAACAATAAGGAGATTAAAAAATGGGTATCAATCTAGACAAAATGCGAGCGAAGCTGGCAGCCTTGCGAGGTGAGGGTAAGGGTGGAGACTCCGTTTTCTGGCGTCCCGCAGAAGGCGATCAGGACATTCGCATTGTTCCGACTGCTGATGGCGACCCCTTCAAGGAAATGCATTTCCACTACAATGTAGAAAAGGGCGGGTTCCTTTGTCCGAAGCGTAACTTCGGTGATGACTGTCCTGTGTGTGATTTTGCCTCTCAGCTATGGCGTGAGGGTGTAGATAACAACGACGAGCATTCTAAGAAGACCGCAAAGTCTCTCTTCGTTCGTCAGCGTTTCTTCTCCCCGGTTATGGTCCGCGGCGAGGAAAATCTCGGTGTTCGCATCTGGGGTTATGGCAAGATGGCTTACGAAAACCTTCTTTCTCTCGTGCTCAACCCTGAGTACGGTGATATTACCGATACGGAGGCAGGCACCGATCTGACTCTTACTTACGGTAAGCCCCCAGGAGCGTCGTTTCCCCAGACTAAGCTGGTCCCGCGACGGCGTTCGTCCGCTCTCTGTGAGGATCTAACTCCAGATAAGTGCGCTGAGCTTCTTGATGGTATCCCCGATTTTGGGGGACTATTTGAGCGCAAGTCGACTGCTGATGTCCAAACGATGCTTGATAATTTTATTAACTCGCAGGTCGAGGATGCGGAGTCGGTTTCTAGCGAGACCACGAAGTATGGCAATAAGAACGGTGATAGTGAAACTAACTCTGTTGATGCCGCATTCGCAGAGTTGGGTTCTCTGTAAAAATGTCAGCGACACGAGAGCAAGAATTGCTTATTGAGGAGATACAGTCCTACACTAGAATGATTGAATACCTTCAAAAGCAGCTTCTTATTGTTCAAGTGAAGTTGGAAAACATCCCCTCCGCAGGGAGGCCCGGGGTTACAGGGGCCTCACTTTTAGAAAGGAAGAGTCATGACTAATACCACGAATCGTCTTGAGCAGCTAATCTCACTTCTTGAGAACACGCGTAACGATCACGATAAGTTTTTCAACGGTAACAACAACGCCGCTGGAACCCGAGTTCGTAAGGCTATGCAGGAAGTTAAGACGTTCTAGCTCAGGAGCTTCGCGTTGAGGTGCAGGACACCAAGAACGCTAGGTAAACTCTACCAACCGCAGGGGGGCACGGGTTACAGGTGCCCCATTTTTCACTTAACAAGGGAGTTTAAAAATGAGTGATTTTGTTAACCGGCTTCAGGAGCTGGGAATTTCAGAGGATAGTTTTATCACCCTCGGATATACCGAGGGAAATGATGTATGGCATATCAATGATGGATATGTAACTGATTCGGTTCACGAGACCGCGACTGCTAGTATGCTTGCAGGTTTGCTTGCATCTGGTATTCCGGTGTACAGTAACTGGGGTGAGCCAAGCGAAGGCAACGACATTCTTAATGAGCTACGCGCCAACGGTGAGCTTGATGAGTACGAGCGAGGTGAGGAGTATTTCCAGGACTTTATTACCGAGCGCCTTGCGGAGACCATCTACGAGGGAGAGTATTCTCTACAGTATTCAACCGAGCAGTATGATTACAAGCGTGGTCGTTGCGACATCTCCACCGAGGTTCAGGTTCGATTTGGAGATATTTTGAAGGCAGAGCTTGACACGGACGGTCGTTTCATGTATTTTGATGTGGATAGTTTTGTGTCTGGCTTTAATGTCTCTGTTCAGACTCCAAACGGAACTTTAACGTTCGACTAGAAAGGATATATGATGATCGTACGAAATAATAGAATTATTCTAACAGCGTTTCTCAGCTTGATTATGGGCTTTGCAATGGTGGTCCTAAGTGGCTGCCCACTTGCCAATGCCGATGATGATGATTCTGCCGCCGATGATGATGACTCGGCCGCAGTAGACGACGACGATAGCGCAGAGTGATAAGATGATCGTTGTCGCTGTAATTCTGTCGGGCTTTTTAATATGGTATCTGTCAGAGTTACAGCGACAGATCAATGAGATTGAGGAAAGTCTTTTAATGTTACATAAAGACTTTGCTGAGGAAATGTATAAAAAATATATGCTAAAAGAAAGGGATAAAGATGGCGAAGAGTAAATCAAAGGCTGGCAAGATTTCGATTGACGGTCTGCGAAGTCTCATCAACAAGACTTCAGGAGTGGAGTGTGCCCACAATCTAAATCAAGCAAATCCAACTGAGGTAAAGGAGTGGATTCCAACTGGCTCACGCTGGCTCGATTCCATTATCTGCCGCGGCCAACTGGCTGGTATTCCAGTCGGCAAGTTTACGGAGATTGCTGGTCTTGAAGCAACAGGAAAGTCTTTTATGGCTGCGCAGATTGCTGCGAACGCACAGAAGATGGGAATGAATGTTGTTTATATGGACTCGGAGTCTGCTATTGACCCGGGCTTTTTGGAGCGCACGGGATGTGATTTAGAAAACCTTATTTACGTTCAGGCACAGAACGTTGAGCACGTTCTTGAGACTGTTGAGGCAGTCTTGGATTCAGGAGCAGAGCGAACCCTATTCATTTGGGATTCTCTTGCTCTAACTCCGACTGTTTCAGATGTAGAGGGAGATTTCAACCCGAACTCTACAATGGCTGTCAAGGCTCGTGTTCTATCAAAGGGAATGTCAAAGCTGACGGTTCCAATCGCAAACACAAAGTCTGCGTTCTTGGTTCTCAATCAGTTAAAGACAAATATCCCACACGGTCCAAATGCGCGTATTATTGCTATGACGACGCCTTATATCACTCCGGGCGGCAAGTCAATGCATTATGTTTACTCCCTGCGCATTTGGCTAACAGGAAGAAAGGCAAAAGCTGCCTTTATTGTAGATGATAGTGGCTTCCGCATTGGTTCAGAAGTAAAAGTTAAGTTGGAGAAGTCACGATTTGGAACTGCCGGTAGAAACTGCGCTTTCAAGATTCTTTGGGGCTCAGAGGACATTGGTGTGCAGGATAAAGAAAGTTGGCTGGAGGCAATCAAAATCTCCGACAATTTGAAGCAAGCAGGAGCTTGGTATTCGTTGGTTTATTCAGACGGCACAGAAGAAAAGTTCCAGTCAGCCCATTGGTTAGATAAGTTAGAAGATGATAAATTTAGAAATCGTGTATTTGAGATTATGGATGAAGAGATTATCAAGAAGTTTGATAATCGCGAGGGAGACGCAGGCGATTTCTACGACGTAGATAAAGAAGAATAAGTAAATAAGGGTTGACAAAGAGGCGACTGTGGGGTATCATAACCTCACAGTCGCTTTCTACGTTAGGGGATAACAAATGAAAAGAGTAATGATTGTGGANGCTCTGAATGCTTACTTCAGGGCTTTCATTGTAAATCCAAGTATTTCNATCCACGGACAGCCNATTGGCGGTCTTAAGGGTTTTCTAAGCATTCTNCAGAAGCTTTGCCGGGACATTAACCCGGACAGTATTGTAATTGTCTGGGATGGACCGGGAGGCTCACGTAAGCGTCGACAACAAAACAAGAATTATAAGGAGGGTCGCAAGCCAATTCGGGTCAACCGACCCAATAACCTTACGCCCGAACAGCAACGTGAGAACATGGTATGGCAGCAGGTACGACTTATCGAGTATCTAAATGAATTGCCTGTTATTCAGTTCCGCTTTGATGAGATTGAGGCCGACGACGTAATCTCTTATGTCAGTCGTCTACCGCAGTATGATGGTTGGCAAAAGGTCATCGTGTCCAATGACAAGGACTTTATTCAGCTTTGTGACGATGAAACCGTGTTGCTTCGTCCTACTCAAAAGGTTGTACACAATAAGGTAAACGTGGTCGATGATTTCAATATCCACCCTCGCAACTTTGCTGTTGCCCGAGCCATTGCTGGTGATGCATCCGACAATCTTGTGGGCGTTCCTCGTGCTGGTCTTAAGTCCATCGCAAAAAATCTTAATTTTCTGAGAGAAGATAAAGACGTGACTTTACACGAGGTTTTCGATTTCTGCGAGAACACAGACTCAAAAGCAAAGTTTTTCACCAACATTTTAGAGCACAAAGATATAGTTATAAGTAACTATAAACTTATGCAACTGTATGCTCCAGCCATCTCGTTGCAGAGTCAAGAAAAGGTACACTACGCACTAAACAATTTCGAGCATGACTACAACAAAACCGAGATTCTTCGAATGATGAATCAGGATGGTTTTGGTGTTTTTAACTGGGAGGATCTGCACGGCACTATGAACAAGATTTGTATTGACAAGGCACTGAGAGAAGAGTAAGATATGGCTATGAATCAAACTATTATTGGTAAAAACGAAAACGCTAACTTCTCAAAGTACGGAAAGTCCTTCCAAGAAAAGCTTTGTATGGTGATACTAGACGACCGTGCNTTCGCTGACCAGATTGAAGAAGTCCTTGATATTAACTTTTTGGAGTTAAACTACCTAAAACTATTTTTAACGAAGGTTTTCTCTTATCGCGAGAAGTATGGGGTTCACCCATCACGCGATATTATGAAGACTATCCTGCGTTCCGACTTGGATGCAGAGAACGAGCTAACAGCAAAGCAAGTGCGCGAGTTTTATGTNCGCTCACAAATCGCGGATCTTACAGACGTAGAGTATATTAAGGATACGTCGCTTGACTTCTGTAAAAAGCAGAATCTCAAGTCTGCAATGGTCAAGTCCATCGGACTGCTCCAAAACTCTTCATATGATGAGATCTCGCAAGTTATTAATGACTCGCTGAGACTCGGAATGAACAATGATGAGGGCTATGATTGGAAGAAAGACTTTGAAGAACGCTTCAAGCCTCGTTTCCGCAACCCTATCTCAACTGGTTGGGATCTAATTGATAATATTTCAAAAGGCGGTCTGGGTCAGAAGGAGCTTGGTGTTGTTATTGCTCCGACTGGCGCCGGTAAGTCAATGGTGCTCGTCCACCTTGGGACACAGGCTCTCAAGGCTGGTAAGACTGTTGTTCATTACACTCTGGAACTTCAGGATACGGTTATCGCGTCGCGTTATGATTCATGCCTAACGAAGGTACCTTTGGGTAATCTTATGTCGTTTAAAGAGAAGATTTACGAAGAGGTTCAGGATATCGAGGGTCGTCTGATTGTCAAGGAATATCCGACGAAGTCCGCGACAACTCACACAATCAAGACGCACCTTGAAAAGCTAAAAATGCGTAATATTGAGGTAGATATGATTATTGTGGACTACGCTGATCTGCTTCGTCCGGTTCGTACGCAAAGAGAAAAGAGAAACGAACTAGAGACTATTTACGAAGAACTCCGCGGTATTGCGGCAGAGGTGAAATGCCCCATCTGGACAGCTTCGCAGACTAACAGATCTGGCTTGAATGCCGAAGTTATCACGATGGAGGCGATCTCCGAAGCGTTCAATAAATGTTTTGTTTCGGACTTTATTTTCACAGTTTCAAGAACTGTGGATGATAAGGTAGCGAACAGTGGAAGGGTTTTTGTGGCAAAGAACAGAAATGGACCTGATGGGCTTGTATTCCCTATTTTTATGGATACGAGCACAGTCAGTATCAAGGTTTTAGAGCCATCTGAGGAGGATGAGAATGTGGAAGTGAATGCTAAAAAGCAAAAGCAATCACTTGCAGAAAAATACAAGAATTTCAAGAGAAACAAAGGAGAAAATTAACAATGTATAATGAAGGTGAAGTAAGAGAGGCCACACTCGATTATTTTGATGGCGATGAACTCGCTACAAACGTCTTTATGACGAAATATTGTCTTCGCGACAATAAGGGGAACTATGTTGAAAAAACCCCTGATGATATGCATCGCCGCATTGCCTCCGAGTTTGCTCGGATTGAAGGCAAATTTGGTGGAGACCATCCTACCGAATTAGAAATCTACTCTTACTTAAAGGACTTCAAATATATTGTCCCACAGGGTTCGCCCATGATGGGGATTGGAAATGATTATGTTAATGTATCACTATCTAACTGCGTTGTCGTGGAGAATCCTAAAGACTCCATTTCTTCTATTATGGATGCTGGCAAAGACATTGCTAACTTGTTTAAGCGCCGTTGTGGGGTTGGGCTTGATATTTCTGATTTGCGTCCCGAGGGTGCTCCCGTTAATAACTCTGCTCGAACTACAACTGGTGCTTGGTCTTTTGCTGATTTCTATTCGTATGTTTGCCGGATGATTGGNCAGAATGGTCGNCGNGGNGCNCTNATGATTTCTATGGATGTTCGTCANCCNGACATTCNNGANTTCGTNANAATGAAGCATGANCTTACAAAGGTNACAGGAGCNAACGTNTCNGTAAAGATTACAGACGACTTTATGGAGGCTGTGAGGGACGGAGAGGAGTTTACACTTCGTTTCCCGGTAGATGCCGAGACTCCAACGCACATTAGCTCTATCAACGCCGTAGAGCTTTGGAACGACATTGTGGAATCGGCCACAAAGACGGCTGAGCCGGGACTTCTAATGTGGGATAACATCACAAAGAACCTCCCAGCGCATTCATACGCACAGTTCCAAACGAAGACAACAAATCCTTGTGGAGAGATCCCTCTTTCTGCTTACGATTCTTGCCGTCTTATCTCCCTTAATCTGAAGCATCTTGTACAAGACGCTTTCACAGAGAACGCTTCATTTGATTTCAATAAGCTGCGCGAGATAGCGGCTGTTGGTATGCGCCTTTCCGATAACCTTGTAGAGTTAGAGCTGGAGAAGTTAGAGAACATTCGGGCTGTTGCCGATTCAGATGATGAGAAGGAACTATGGATCAAGCTTTATGATGCCGCCGCAAATGGTCGCAGAACTGGACTAGGAACTCACGGTCTTGCTGATGCTGTTGCGCGAATGAACCTTGCTTACGATTCAGATGAAGCACTGGCTTTAATTNAGCAAATCTACGAGACTGTTAGAAATACTGCTTACACTGAAAGTTGCTATCTTGCACAAGAGCGCGGCGCTTTCCCTGTATTTGACTGGGAGATAGAGAGTAACAACGCTTTTATTCAGCGTCTTCCAAAAGAGATCCAGGAACTAATCCAAGCCCACGGCCGTCGTAACATTTCTATTCTTACAAACGCGCCTACTGGTTCTGTTTCTATTATGTCACAGACTTCATCTGGTTTGGAGCCTGTATTTAAGAACTTCTACATTCGTCGTCGCAAACTATCTCATAACGAAACAGATGTCACACCTGACTTTGTAGACGAGCTAGGAGATCGTTGGCTGGAGTATAAAGTATTCCACCACAATGTTCGTGAGTACCTCAAACTATTAGAAACTGAAGATATTCCAGAGTTCTTTGTTGAGTCTGATTCTATTGATTGGTCCCAGCGTGTGGCTATTCAGGCAGCAATCCAGAAGTCTATTGACCACTCTATCAGTTCTACAATCAACCTTCCAAAGGGCACCGCTCCAGAGGTTGTCGGCAGACTATACCAGCAGGGCTGGGAGTTGGGACTAAAAGGCATTACTGTGTATGTTGATGGTTCCCGAACAGGTGTTCTTCTAACCGAGAACGACAAGAAGGAAGAGGAAATATTCCCCCAACACCGTGCGCCAAAGCGTCCCTTGGAGTTGGAGTGCAATATCCATCATACCACTATTAAGGGTGAAAAGTGGGTTGTTATGGTTGGGCTTCTTGACGGTAAGCCGTATGAGGTTATGGGAGGGCTTTCAAACCTTATTGAGATCCCAAGAGACAAAGCAACAGGTGTTTTGGTCAAGCATCCCCGTAAGACTGTGAATTCTATTTACGACTTGCGTGTCGGTACGAATGGAGATACGGTTATTATTAAGGACCTAGTTAAGGTATTTGACAATGCTAATCACAGTGCTTTCACTCGTATGATTTCACTTGGTTTGCGTCACGGAGCGAATATTCAGTATGTTGTTGAACAGCTGCAAAAGGATAAGGACTCTGATATGTTCTCATTCTCAAGATGTATNGCNCGNATCCTNAANAATTACATTCCTGATGGACAGCNNGCAACAGANAANACTTGNCCTGAATGTGGCNCCGAAGGGNGCTTGATTTATGTTGAGGGTTGCGTGACTTGCACTGTATGTGGTTATGCAAAGTGCGGATAACATGGTAGAATTTACGGCCCCCGCAATAAAGCACCTGAACGACGTTGTAGAAGATGAGGAAATTATTCGTGTTGCTGTTGTAGGCGGTGGCTGCAGCGGGTTCACTTATATTTTAGATTTTACTCAGGATATAGACGAAGAAGATATTCAGCTTGACATTCCCGGTGTTAAGGTGTATATTGATCCACATAGCGCAGACATACTGAAGAATACAACGGTGGATTACCAATCTGGACTACAACAACATGGATTTGTGTTTAGAAACCCCGACGCCAATTCAACGTGTGGCTGCGGAATGTCATTTAGCTAGGAGATAAAATGAACTTTGTACCAGTAAATAANTACCTTTACGTTAGAACAGTAGAGGACAATGAAACCGAAGATGTCGGCATTCTGCTTCCACAGGATTACCGATCTGTTGAATCGCCGTTTGCGGTTGTGGAGCTACGACAGGCTCACACCACCTCAAACAACGTCCTATGGGCATTTGGGCTGCGGTTGGTTGTGGAGGCTCATATGTTGCGAGATATTGAGCATAACGGGCAAACCTTTACAGTGATTAAGGAAAACCATGTTATTGGGATTTTATCAGAATAAATAACTATTTAAGTTGTTGGATGCGCAACAGAATATCAAAGGACCATCAAAATGAAGATTTCAAAGACAAGATTACGACAGATCATCAAAGAAGAGATTGGAGCCGTAACTGAAGCAGAGGGTCCCGAGAAAGCCCTTGGCAAGTGGGCAAAGATGTTTCCTCGTGCCGCAAAAGCCTTAGAAGCAATGGGCGCTAAGATTGAGGATATCAAAAAAGCAATTGATGACTCTGCCCCAGAACCAACTGACCGGCTCTCAGCGCCAAAGCCCGACGAGTTTGATCTCGGCGTCTTTGAACAGGAAGAGCCCGATATGCGAACTCCTGCCGAAAGATACGGCAGAAACGAAGCAGAAATCGGAACTCTTGAGATTCTTGACAGCGCCATCAGCGATGCCCAGGCAGATGTAGATATAAATGTTCTCCGGGCATTCCTTGAGGAAGCGCTAAAAAACATTTTATAGGAGTTGGAAAATGAAGCTTTCCAAAGCAAGATTACGGCAGATCATCAAAGAAGAGATTGATGCCGTAACGGAACAAGATCCGGAAGCCATGGTTGATGATCTTATGAAAAGTCAGCTGTTTTCAAACGCAGACGAAAAAGATAAGGCAGAAGCACGGTCAATAATCTTAGACGCCTTGAAGAGCCTTGAAGCCTACGGCGGCACGAAAAGGCCGGATGAAGAGTACATGGATGATGCGTTCCGCCCTTATGAAGACCTAACAAGAAGGTTAGCGCAAGCATGGCGCGACTCCGTGCCGCCTCCGCCGCTCCACTACTGGTTAGACGCCCTTGTCGCTTGGTCGCTCGGTCGCAAAGATTATGAGAAAGAGCTATATCATAATGATCAAGATTTACAGCGCATGATGCGCAGAGGGAGATAACAGATTGAAACTCACCAAGGCAAGATTACAGCAGATCATCAAAGAAGAACTTCAAAGAGAAGGACTTTTTGATTTATTTAAGAGAAAGAGTAAGGCACCATCTAGATGGTGGCTTCATCCTGAAATGCCTACTGACGTTAAACAGTTCACCCGCGGCGGCTCCCCTCGGGAGTACAGGGACATAGTTAAACAAACCATAGATTTTCTTGATGCGTTGAATCCGGAGGCTATGTTTTATAACCCGTATGATTACAGCTGGAAAAAACAAAATGTTCCTAGATCCCTTGATCGACCCACTATACCTACAGCAGAAGATCTTCGCAATGCTGTGCCTAATCCAGCCGACCCCGACCGCGACCGGGCTAGCTGGGATATTTGGAGTGCCGAGGCACGTGAGATGTTGAACATGAGAGACCCCGAACTTTCTCGAAAGGTTTATGAGTATTTAGCATCATTAGGAAATTACAATAGAGTTGTAAAGCGAGTGCAAAAGTACCGCCAACTATTCTCTCCCAACCGCGACAAGAAGCGAAGCAAAGCCGCGTGGTACAACTTAAGAGCATACTATAAAACAAATCAGGCCGAGGTTGAGGACGTAAAAAAAGGAATCGAGAAACTTATAAACGGTGAAGCGCCACAAGAAGTAGTTGATGCTTTCAAGCTAGCGGTCCTTCGGGGGTCTTGGACTGTGATTCCCGGCGCTGGACTATCCAACGAAAGAGTTCCGAGCATGGAGTATGTATATCGCACCCTTCTGGATTTAACCGATCCCAAGCGAAGTAGCAAGATTGACGCTGAATTGGACGCCGACACCGGCTATTACTACCGTCCGAAGTCATATGACCGCTGATCGCTAAAAATAATACTTGACTTGTAAGCCCGGTTATGCTACATTAGTAGTATGACTGGGCTTTCACCTATACAAATCAAACTTCCCAANGTTGTGATTGGCTGGCGGGAAGAAGCGATTACATTCGCGAACAAAAAGAACTACCATCTAATCGTCAATGATGAACAAAGACCTTTTGTTCATTTCTTTCGTTATGAAGATGTAAAAAGCAACTGGTATAACGGTATATTTGAACTTGGAATGAAATCCAAACTTCCTGTTCCGTTTGATATTCAAACTATCGGAATGGAAGACAACAGATTGAAGATAATCACAAAGGGAAATACCAAAATTTTGATTGAGTTTGGGTTCCTTCATGTTTTTGACCTTGAAAACTGTAACTTTGATGGCGTAGATCAGATTATCAAAGATTACACCGTCAAAGATACCTTTGATATTACGGTAGGTTCCAAACTTGGACACGATATTGTGATCAAGCCCCACGATTCATTTGTAAAAGAGTTCAGAACCATTAGAACCAACCGAGTTGATAGAAATAAGACCGGCGAGTTCAAGGACTTTTTAGCCACAAGCATTATTGATGCTGAGGACATCAAAAACTTTGATTTTTCCGACACAATCGTGCGTTTGCTTTTGGAAAGAAAGATAAGGCAAATGGGATTGAAGAGAAACAACAAAGAATACCTAAAGTTAAGTCACAGCGACCGACACANAANCAAAAGAAACTTTTATTTCGAGACAACAGAAGATTTGGATGATAGAATAGTNCTNNATGAGCCGTAGCAAAGAAAACCTACCGGGCATCATTCCAGTTGCAGGAATGACCTCCGAGTTTGGTATGGAATGGGACTCCTCTCTTATACCTGTTGCCCCAAACTACACCGCATTGGAATCAGCCATCTTTGAATGCATCCACGTTGGATGTAATTCTATTTGGATTGTAGCAAATGACGACATTGCCCCACTTATCCGCCATCGCATTGGTGAATATGCGACAGATATGCGCTCTGTAGAGCAGGGTGCGTTTAAAAACTGGGGCAGCCCCAATCATTTGGAAGTTCCCATTTATTATGTTCCTATTCACCCAAAACATAGAGATAAAGTAGACAACTACGCTTGGTCAGTTATTTATGGTGCTAATGCTTGCTTTTGGATTATGCGTATGTTCTCGCGATGGACAACACCGGCTGCTTATTACGTTTCCTTTCCTTTGGGAATGCACGATCCAAAGGAACTACTTAAACATCGGGCCAAGGTGCAAAAAAAGAAAACATTCTACTTTTCACACAAAGGCAAGACTGTAAGGGACGGATATCCTATCTCATTTGTTATGGAACCAGAAGAGTGGCGCAGAGCAAAGCATACAATAACGACAAATGCTTCGGTTTGGAAGTCAACTGATGGAGAGTCCATCCCAACAGANAAGTTNCCCCCCGAGGAACGGCTGGTGTCCCTAAAATACAATCTTGAAGATGTGTTTGGTGGAGGACCCACAAATAACGACCAAGAAATTGAAGAGTTTTATGACTTGACAACGTGGGACGGCTATGNTAATTTACTAGGGTCGCCGCTCGGCAAGCGCATGAAGCGACCATCGAAAACACTAATGTACAGAAAAGGAAAAGTTAATGACGGATAAAAAGATACCTTTTGTTGGACTTCACGCCCACTCTGTAGCAGGCTCTATCTTCGATGCCATCGGATACCCCGATGAGCATATGGATTTCTGCTATGAGAATGGTGGCGAAGCTCTCGCACTCACAGACCACGGGAACATGAATGGGTTCTCACACCAGTTTCTTCATTGGAAGAAGATGAAGGCTGAAGGCAAGAACTTCAAGCCTATCTTTGGTGTTGAGGCTTATTTCCTACCTTCTATCGAGGAGTGGAGAGGAGAATACGACAGAATTAAGGAAGATGCAAAGCTTGCAAAGTCACTTGCTAAAAGCGGCACTTCCGGCGCAACTGTTGAGGATGAGGAAGAGTCTAAGAAAGCTATCAAGTCAGTTCTAAACCGTCGTCGTCATTTGGTTCTTCTGGTGCAAAATCAGACTGGACTAAACAACATGTTCAAGNTNATTTCNGAGTCTTACAACGAAGAGAACTATTATCGTTATCCGCGTGTTGATTATGCAATGCTGGACAAGTATTCGGAAGGCATTATTGCTGCGTCTGCTTGTTTGGGTGGTCCGTATGCCGGCAACTATTGGGCAAACCGCGAGGAAGGTCCCGAGGCTGTCCGAGAGGCAATGCGCGAGACCACAAGGCAGTTTGTTAAGATNTTTGGGGATCGCTGGCACGGCGAACTTCAATGGAACGGTATTCCAGAGCAGCACGAGCTAAATCAGTACATTATTGAGATGCACCACGAGTTTGGTATTCCGCTTATTTCAACTGCCGACTCTCACTATCCTAATCCGGATGCTTGGAAGGACCGAGAGCTTTACAAGCGTCTTGGTTGGCTTGGTAAGGGCAAGCCTGATTGGATGGAAGACACTGAGCTTCCCGCTGGTGTTGAAGAGATTGGATATGAGATTTATCCTAAGAATGGAAACCAGATGTGGGATTCCTATAAGTATTATTCTAAGACCGCTGGTGTAGAGTATGATGACCAGTTGGTTATGGATTCTATCACTCGAACTCACGATATTGCTTTTAAGATGATCGAGGACTTTGTTCCTGATACAACTGTAAAGCTTCCTGACTTTGTGGTTCCTGCGGGGCATACTGCAACTCAGGCACTTGTAAATTACGCTTTGGAAGGTTTGCGTAATCGTGGGCTTCACGAGAACAAAGAATACACTGACCGTCTAAAGATGGAACTGGATGTTATTGACGATCGTGGTTTCAGCAAGTATTTCTTGACTATGAAAGCGATCTCCGACAAGGCAAACGAAGTTCAGCTGACTGGCCCCGGTCGTGGTTCTGCTGCTGGTTCTTTGGTTGCTTATGTTCTCGGAATTACGCAGATTGACCCTATTAAATATGGACTTCTTTTTGAGAGATTCCTTCGCAAGGACGCAACGGACTATCCTGATATTGACTATGATGTTGCGGAGCCTATGGAACTAAAAGAGCTTCTAATGGAGGATTGGGGCAAGAACTCTGTTATTCCAATCTCTAACTGGAATACGCTGCAGTTAAAGTCTTTAATCAAAGATATTTCTAAGTGGTATGGAGTTCCGTTTATCGAGGTAAACAAAGTTACTTCTCAGATGATCTTCGAGGCAACGCCTGCCGCAAAGGCTAAGCACGGTATCAAAGCTGGTGTTTACAATCCAACTTGGCAGGAGGTTATGGAACTATCTCCGTCCCTTCGCGGGTTCCTTGTAAAGCATCCGCATATCAAAACACACGTTGAGGCGCTTGTGGGTCAGGTTCGTTCCTGCTCCCGTCACGCGGGGGGTGTTTTGATTGCGGACGATCTAAACGAGCATATGCCGATTATTAGTTCTGGCGGTGTTCGGCAGTCTCCGTGGGCAGAAGGTCAAAACCTTCGTCACTTGGAGCCGCTCGGGTTTATTAAATTTGATTTGTTGGGGCTCTCCACGCTTCGGATGATTGAAGGTGCGATCCGTCACATCCTTGTTCGGCACCATAATATGCCAGAGCCGACATTTAAAGATGTTCAGGATTTCTATAATAAGCACCTCCATCCGGACGTGATTGATTTTGACGATCAAGCGGTATATGAGAATGTCTTCCAGAAGGGAAACTTCGCGGGAATTTTTCAGTTCACCGAAGGGCGGGCACAGGAATTCTGCTCCAATGCACAACCAAAGTCTCTAGTTGATATTTCCGCCATCACTTCGATTTATCGTCCCGGCCCTCTATCGGCAAATGTTCACGAGCAGTACATTCAAGCTAAGGAGAACGCAGACGAGATTGATTACATGAATCATCATATCAAGGATGTTACGGAGGAAACTTACGGGTTCCTTATTTTCCAGGAGCAGATCGCTCTACTAGCCCACAAGCTCGGCAAGGATCTAAGTCTAGACGAAGGCAATATGCTTCGAAAGGTGCTAACGAAGAAGGGAACGGGTAAGGGCGCGCGAGTTAAGAACCAACTCAAGCAGAAGTTTATCAACGGTTGCGTAGAGAAGGGGATTCGCCAACGCGAGGCAGAAGGAATGTGGGAGAGGTTTGAGTATTTCTCCGGGTATGGCTTCAACAAGTCTCACGCTATTTCATATTCCGCAATCTCGTTCCAATGCGCTTGGCTATGGAATTACTATCCGGTAGAGTGGATGGCATCGTTCCTTGACAAGGAGCCCGAGAAGCGAAAGGAAAAGGCAATTAATATCGCGAAGCAGAACGGCTTCTTTATTGAGAAGGCAGACGTAAATCGCTCATCATTTGTTTGGGAGATTGACCCCAACGATGAGCGCAAGTTAATTCAGCCCCTTGCGGGCCTAAAGGGGCTTGGTGACGCAGCAATCCAGCAGATTGTTGATAATCGCCCGTTTAATACTATTGAGGAGTTTCTATTCCACGACGACATTGTGTATAGCAAGTTAAACAAGAAAGCATTAGATTGCTTGATTCGTTCGGGTGCTATGAACAGCCTAATGGATGACCGCTTTATGGGCCGTAAACATTATTGGTCTGCTGTCGCGGTGGATAGAGTCTACAACCGCAAGAAGTTCAACGAGAATATTGAGAAGTATAAAGATGAAGGAGACTTCACCCCAGCAGAGGAGATCGAGAACCTAACGACAATCACTGGAATCTTCCCTATGTCGTTGGTTGTAACTCCGGACGTCCAACAGAAGTTGGATGAATATTTTATTCCGGCGATTTCGGATTATGATCCAGAGTTGGGGCTTGTGTGGTTTATCCCACGCGAGATTATTCGCAAGAAAACAAAGAACGGTAAGCCTTATTGGATTGTGGAAGTAATAGATTCCAATTCGGTCTTGACTCGCTTCCGATGTTGGGGTATAGTTGAGGGCAAGGACAGGATTCATTTGAATCGTCCTTATATGGGTAAGTTGGATTATGACCCTGCGTGGGGCTTTTCAACTCGCTCGATTAAAAGAAATCTAAGATTGTTAGGATAAAAAATGATAGCTGATATCGTAGTAGGTTTGTCTTATGGTGATGAGGGCAAAGGAAAAGTAACACATCACCTTTTAAAGAATGGAGACTACACTCACTGCATTCGCTTTAATGGCGGTTGCAATGCTGGTCACACCATTTACCACGAAGGCGTTAAGTTTGTAACGCATCATATCCCTGCCGGGGTGTTTTTTGGAGTAAAGTCCATTATCGGCAATGGATGTGTTGTGAATATCGATCAGTTCCAGAGAGAACTGCAGATGCTTCACGATGGTGGAATTAAAACCGAGGGTTTGATTTATATCGCAAACAACGCTCACATCATTACTGATGCGCATTTAGAAGAGGATGGCAAAGACACAACCATCGGAACCACTAAGCAAGGTAATGGACCAGCTTACCGTGATAAGTATGATCGTAGAGGAACACTTGCCTCCGAGGCATTGGTAGGAACTCCGTATCTAATCGATCTGTATACGGAACTGCACCATTCCGACGAGGAGTTTGATTGTTCCAGTGTTATCCTCTGTGAGGGAGCACAAGGCTTTGGATTGGACATTGACTGGGGAGACTACCCTTTCGTCACTTCAAGTCACTGTACGACCGCTGGAGCCCTCCTAAACGGTATTCCTCCGCAGGCTGTTCGACGTGTATATGGAGTGGCCAAGGCATACGACACTTATGTTGGTGCAAAGGAGTTTCATGGAGAAGGAAGAGTATTTGATTTCCTTCAGCAACTGGGTCAAGAGTTCGGCGCGACCACTGGTCGTCCTCGTCAGTGCAATTGGCTTAACATTCGGAACCTGAAGAAAGCAGTTGATATTAATGGTGTTACAGATGTAATCATTAATAAAGTAGATATTTTGCGTTCTGCACGCACTTGGAACTTGCGTTCTTCCGATAATGATGCTATTATGCTCAAGTTGGGGTCGGAGGTATCTTGGAAACAATACATTAAGCGTTACCTTAACACCAAGGCAACCGTTAAAGTTGTCTTCTCAGAATCACCAGAAAGGATTTAGAAATGATTTTACAGTATCACATGATTCACGACAATGTTCACCCCCCGACGAGGTCCAACCCGTCAGATGCAGGCTTAGACTTGCGATTTAGTCCAAAGGATGAGGCTGTCCGTGCCTTGCGCATTGAGCCGGGACAAAGCAAGTTGATCCCCACTGGGTTACGCTTTGCGATCCCGCACGGCTACATGATGGAGATCAAGAACCGATCCAGCATGGCAGCGACTCGACAGCTTCTAGTTGGGGCTTGTGTGGTGGATTCCGGTTACGATGGTGAGGTTTTTGTAAACCTTCACAACATTGGGAAGTACTTTCAGCTTCTTGAGCCCGGCGACAAGATTGCCCAGGCTGTTATTGTGCCAGTGGTACACGCGCGGTTTGTTGCTTCTGACGATCCAAACATCTATGATTGGCACCCCATTACGATTTCTAACCGCGGCGAAGGTGCGCTAGGGAGCACGGGTAAGTAATGCCAGCCTCACTACCATTACCAAAGGATCGGTATCTATATCTTCCTGAACAAGTTAATCAGGAGTCAATGCATAAGCTTACGGAGAGCATCATCGGCATTAATGCTAGCGATGCTCACTTAAAGAAACTGTATGCTGTTCACGACTTAGAATACGTGCCGGCACCAATTAAGCTACACATTGATTCGTATGGTGGCGCTGTGTATCAGTGCTTTGGGTTGCTCGGGGTTATGGAGAGATCTGAAACTCCAATCCATACCATCGTAACGGGCGCTGCTATGTCTTGTGGCTTTATGATTCTAATCTGTGGTCACAAGAGGTTTGCATACAATCTCGCCACTCCGCTTTATCATCAGGTCTCTAGCGGCTTTATCGGTAAGGTTCAGGATATGGAAGAGAAGCTAAAGGAAACCAAGCGCCTTCAGAAGATGATAGAGGATATTACCCTGGAGAAGACTAACATCTCTAAGAAGAAGTTAAATGACATTCTTAAGAATAAGATTGATTGGTACATGTCCGCGGAAGAAGCTCTTAAGTTGGGTGTGATTGACGAGATCATCTAATGAGTTACAGTAAGTCTATTGATTTATACGGCGACGGTATTGGAAAGGTTGATTATGTTTCGCATATGGGATCTGACCTTACCGTCGTTAACTCGGCTAGAGTTTCATTTGGAGTCCAGAAAGAAGAACTGGATAGCAGAGATAAGAAGCTGATTAACTATCTAATCAAACATAGACATACCTCAACTTTGGAGCATAACCTTGTTACTTTCCGCTTTTGTGTGCCTTTATATATTCGTAGTCAGCATCACCGTCATAGAACTTGGTCTTATAATGAGATATCCCGGCGGTATACTGATGTGGATCTCCGATTCTATGAGCCAAAGGCTTTCAGAACACAGCATAAGTCAAACCGACAAGCATCAAACGCCGAAGAATTAATCAATCCGGATATCGGTTGCTATGTTCCAGGCGAGAATAAGCTTTACAAAACATCTGTTAGTAATGCGCTGCAGGTCCATCATAAGGATTGTCTCGCTCTTTATAACAAGATGATTGAAGCAGGAGTCTGTCGGGAGCAGGCCCGTGGAGTTCTGCCGCAGAACCTCTACACCGAATACTACGGCACAGTAAATCTGTCTAACCTCTTGAAGTTTATTGACCTTCGCACGCACGATGGTGCGCAATGGGAGATTCAAAAGGTTGCTGAGGCTTGCTTGGAGATCGCTACGGATCTGTTCCCTGAAACAGTCGGAGCTTACAGAAGGGTTAGGGACGAAGAGTGACCGACAAAGTGTATTATGATGAGAGCTGTTATGTTTGCTCTTTGGAGATAAATGCCGTTAGAGGTCGGGGAGAGGCTTGCGGTATTGAATTTGTAGATATCAGCAGCCCTGACTTTGATAAAAGCGGCAACTACGATAGTGAGATGATTGGCGAGTTTGAAGGAGATAAGACCACTGGCATTGAAACCTTCCGAAAGATGTACGAGAAGATGGGATTTGTCCGAACTGTTCGAGCTTCAAGGCTCCCGGTAATCCGAAATCTTGTAAACCTTGGATATAAAATCTTTGCTTATGGCATTAGACCTTATCTGCCTAAGAAAAGGACGACAAACAATGGCTGAAAAAGTAAACCACCCAGGCCATTATGGCGGTGAGGACAATGCTTACGAAGCAATTAAAGTTATTGAAGCGTGGGATTTAAACTTTCATCTTGGTAATGTCGTCAAATACATTTCAAGAGCCGGTAAGAAATCACAAGATAATATTGAAGATTTAAAGAAAGCGGAGTGGTATCTAAAGCGTCATGTCAAGTTCGTACAAACAAAAGATAGCTGATTACATTAACAATGTTCTGAATAAGAAGAGACCAGAGTTCAATGATGTGGCTACCTGTCCCTTCGCAGCGCCTGAATTGGCTAAAGATAAGCTAATGGTTGTTATGATGCACGAGGAAGATAAAGGAATCAAAGATATATTAGAGGACTTTGCAGCATCTGATTGCGATAGCGCCTTGATTGCTCTACCCCACGAACTACCGGCCGAAAATACAAAGCCGTTTCAGATTTTTGTTAATGCAATATTGAAGAGGTTGGGGCTAAAAGACTATAAGTGTATTTGCTTTAATCCAAACGACGAGGTGGAAGTGCAGGGTTACAACCCAAGATCAGAGGCACCTTACTTTATGATAAATGTCGCGCACAAAAAAGCGTTAAATGATGCACATAAGTCCTTGCGCAAAACGAAATATTATGATAACCTTAATAAAGAATATAGAGAGTTTTTAAAGATCAATGAAAAAGATAAGAAAACACGTTCCGGGAAAAAGAAAAAAAGAACGGAAGGAAGCAAAGGAAAGACTTGAAAAGCAAACTGCTGCTTTCCTAGATCACCCCAAAGAATGTTGCGTTTGTAAAACAGAGTTTGAAAGAACGCACGAGACAGTTAAAACTTGGCAAGTATCTGTAATAGAAGATAGAGTTCGTTTGACTTGTCCGGATTGTTGGGGTAAAATAAATGAAGTATTGGAGAATATAGAATGATACAAGAAGCAGTAACTTATAATGATGTCCTACTGGTCCCACAGTATTCGGACATTAAGAGTAGGGCCGAGGTCAAACTCACCTCAAACTTATCAGAAAATGAGTTTAGGTTGCCGATTATTGCCAGTCCAATGGATACTGTATCCGAAAAGAATATGGTTGTGGCGATGGCTGATGAGGGTGGTCTGTCCATCATTCACAGATATAATACCATTAAAGAGCAAGTCAGCATAGTGGAATCCTCAAAGGCAAGCCTTGTAAATCCTGACAGCCCGGTTGCTGCCGCAGTAGGAACGTCTGGTGACTATTTAGAAAGAGCGTGTGCTCTCTATGAGGCGGGCGTTCGGATTCTGTGTGTAGATGTGGCCCATGGCCACCACATATTGATGAAGAATGCCCTTAGGGAACTGCGAGCCACCTTTGGCGACAAGGTTCATATCATGGCGGGCAACATCGCAACCTTGGAGGGTTATAATGACTTGGTCGATTGGGGAGCCGATAGTGTGCGTTGCAATATTGGTGGCGGTTCTATTTGTTCAACTCGGATTCAGACTGGCCACGGTGTCCCGGGCCTTCACACAATTATTGATTGCGCGAGATCAGACAGGAACGTTCCCATCATTGCTGACGGGGGAATCCGTAACTCGGGAGATATTGTCAAAGCTTTGGCAGCTGGGGCTGACTTTGTTATGCTTGGTTCTCTCTTGTCAGGTACTGATGAAACTCCTGGAGACATAATTAACACCAGAGAAGGTAAGTTTAAGGCTTACCGTGGGATGGCTTCAAAGGATGCACAGGTAGAGTGGCGTGGGAGAACTGCGTCATTAGAGGGTATAGCAACAACGGTGCCTTGTAAGGGTCCAGTGGCAGATATACTACTGGAACTAGACCGTGGTATTCGTTCGGGGCTTTCGTATTCCGGAGCCCGGACCATTACTGAATTACAAGCAAAGGCTCGGTTTATCCGCCAGACTTCTAGCGGACAGACTGAGAGTGGGACACACATCTTGAGATGAAAAGGTCCTACCCAGAAGGGCATTCTATTCTATCATTCTCGTTGGATTCAAAACTCCACGAGAACTTAAAGATTAGATTGTTCTACGATGAGATTAAAACACAGAGCGAGTTCTTTCGATACTGCGTTGAATCTTATCTATCACAAGACAAACTTTTTATGGAGTTTCTTGATGACTACAAAATCAATAAGAAAGTTCAATCTAAAAAGCGTGTTACGAAATCTCGCAAATTGCGTGAGGATGGCGAGAAAATGTTACAAGAACTTGCGCTAACAGAAGAAGACATCGAAAATATATTCGATATACTAGAAGAGGATTTACCAGAGTTATGAAAGAATGTGCCAGAAAATGCTTTATGCATGATGTGCCTTGCGCTCAAAGTGACTGCAGACTTCATTTAGATTATGAAGAGGACTTAAATTGCACNGANATNGCNGTTTANAAACACGGCNCNATGACNCTNCAACAGATNGGNGANCGNCANGGNNTNAGNATNGTAAGGGCAAAGCANNTAGTNGANGNAGCACTNNTTAAATTAAAAAAGACATTATCAGAAGAAAATACTATTTAAAACAGCATATTCGCGAATAATTGTTAGGAGTTTTGCAGGATGTCTAAGAAAACACTTTTGAGCGAGTCACAGATTCGCCAGTTCATGAAGCTAGCTAAGCTAGAGCCAATGACCCCGGGCTTTGTAGAGGGTCTTACGGAAAAGAAGCATGCCGATGAGGACCTAGAAGAAGGTCGCGGTATGCGTATGCGAGGAGAGGACGACGATCTTGAAGAAGGTCGCGGAATGCGTCGAGACGAAGACGAAATGGAAGAGGGCATGCGTGGCATGCGCCGTGATGAAGACGAGGTTGACGAGGTCCGCACCGGATTGGGCCCAGATTACGATCTTACAAGACCTAAGAGAGGTCACGGTGGTGGCACTGGTCCAGAGGACGGTATCCGCGAGGACGAAGGTTCCATGGAAGAGGCTGCACACGAAGAGGCTGAGCTTGACGCCGCCGAGGACGAGCTAGAGGCCGCGGCCGATGCCGAGTTGGAGGCCCCAGCCGCAGAGGCAGGCAAGATGGTTTCTGTTGATGATTTCCTATCTGCCCTTGAGCGAGCCCTTGAGGATGCAATGGGCGAGGAAGTCGAGATCGACGCCGACGAACCCGAGGCAGATGAGCCTCCAGACGCTTTGGACGCAGCTGCCGACGAGCCAGTCGATGATATGATGGAAGCTGCTCACGATGACGAGGAGAAGCTGGAAGAGGCCGAAGAAGTTGTTGAAGAGGAAAAGGTTGACGAGGCTCTAATGGAAACCATCACAAAGAGAGTTGCAAAGAGAATTCTTATGGAGGCTCTGAGCACAAAGAAATAAGTTGACAAACCCAAACTCCTAACGTATATTAAAGACTGTGAGCGACCCTCACAGTCTTTTTTATTTGGATAAACTATGCTAGAACTAACAACAAATGATTTAACTGCCTTCTGCGTGATGGCTTTTTTTGCCGGGGTATTTGCAAGTATCTTTTTATCTCGGTTTTTTGAGATTATACACACTTGGAGAATAGTGCAAGATTCAGTTGTTTCTATCATCTGGATGTTAACAAAGATGGCAGAAGATATTTCCTTTCTTCAAGAATTAAAGTCTAAGCAGATGCACGACGCCGGCTTTACACAGAAACAAATTCGCCAGTTTCAAAAAGTTGATGACCAGTTCTTGACAAACTGGAAGGACAATGCTATTATTTCAATAGTGAAAAGAGCCCCCCGACACTTCAAATCGATGTTGCCGTTCCACGATTGGAACAGTGCTACGCGGTTCTTAAACAATACCCTTAAGGGAGAATAGGAAAACAATGTTAATTTTCAATAACGACACCCCAGATGAAGAGGACGAGGAGATCTGTGAACATCAAGCCGCAATGGTTATGGCTGCTATGGCAGCTGGCCAGGATGGTCAGGAGCCCAACACTCTCGGTCTGGTCGGAGACCTAAATGAGGAATCAACTCAAGAATTGTACATGGGCCTTGTTCAGTTAAACGGAGGGAAGATCTTTCCAAACCCGATTGAGGAAGGAGAGGAGGCTCCAGAGGACGTTCACTTCCTTATTTCAACCGGCGGCGGTGCTGTCTATAATATGTTTGGCGTTGTAGATATGATGAACATCGTGAAGAAGCGCCGCGATATCGCAACGTTAGGGACTGGTAAGGTGTTCTCTGCTGGCGTGCCTTTATTGGTCTCGGGAACAAAGGGCAAGCGTTTTGTGACGCGCAATACTCGCATTATGTTGCACCGGTGCTCGTCGGGCAGCATGGGTACAACTGCCGACATGAAGGCAAACCACGATGAAATGCGTTTAATGGAGGATCATATGGTTCGAGTAATCGCTGAGAACTCCAATCTTTCAGTTGGTGAGATTCATAATATGTTTTCTAAGAATGTAGACGAGTATTTCTCTGCGGAGGAGGCAATTGAAATGGGCCTTGCCGATGAAATCATCTAATTAGTATTAGTTCCCGAGGATTTATAATGAATATTGATACACTAGTGGAGAGTTTCTACTCCAAAAAAGACGAGACTGAAAGCCTTATTAATGAGGTTTTGAAACTTCTGATTGAGCAGGCGCCATCAATGCCGCCAAGTGCTACATTCAATTGGTCTATGATCCCAGACATTCCAATCTCCGAAATTGGTTGGTCCGATGTTTCTACAACAGAAGAGGGGCAAGAAATTCCTAGTGAACAAAGAGCACTGCTTCAGCAATACTTAAAGAACATTGGAACTCCTGGTGCGTCTTTTGAGGAGCAAATTAAGTCTCTCCAACAATTCTACGGCCCCCAGGGACCGCTTATGGTGACGAAGAATACCACAAACAATTCTGAGGCCATCTCACAGCTTATTTCATATTTGGTTTTCTATAAAACACTCACAAAAGTTGTAACCAACTTTAATGCTTCGTCAGCAGGCTTCAGTTTTGAGTCTTTTCTAGCCGTTCTGCTGGATGGAAAACAGGTCCCTGCGAACACAGGAACAATCGCAGACTTTATCACGGGTGATGGAATTCCAATCTCTTTGAAGTTATATACCAAATTACATGTTGGTGGCTCCTGGCGCGATCTTGTCGGAGACCTTATAAATCCTAAATTTAACCATCCTAAAGGTAGGGCAATGCGATACATCTCGGGTATCAAGATTTTAAGTGGTGAGGGTCTTAAACAAAAGGGCGAAATTAGATTGTATCAATTTGATATTACTCTTGATAATGTCGTAGACATGATGCTTAATTCTATGCATCCAGACATTGTAACGATGCCGGCTTCTATGGTGACCGGAGGAGAGGGAATAGCCGATAAGATTCCTAGTGCCGATCGTGTTCCGCCCAACGAGGACTTAGAGAAGAGATTCACTGATTTGGTGCAAGCACAATTGGGGGAAATTGAAGTCGATGCTATAATGAAGCAAATTGACCCACAGTTTAACTTGTCCAGTTTTGTTAATGGAACAGATGGTGTTTTCCAGACAATGAAGTACGCGTCCACTCCCCCCAGGGATCCAGAGACGGCTTTGTTTAATAAAGTTTGGAAAGGGCTTGCGTACACCAAAATGAATAACTCTACTCAAGCAATACGGGATTACCTTCTGAACCATATATTTCTTCCAAAGTATGGGCAAACTTCTGCGTGGCAGTCAATTAAGAGCAAGACTGGTCAAAACCGCGTGACTTCTTTCTTAAAAGATTTAGCTGTTATTATGAGAGCCGCACATAACAGCATTGTTAACAGCTTCGGTACTTCTGAGGTTGCTAGAGCCCGGGCCGATGCCCTTAAGAGTGTGGACTGGATGCGAGTCCGCGATCCTCGGGCTAAGAAAGGAAAGGAAGATATCATTTCCCAACGGGCGGCAAGCCGTAAAGAGATTAGCGATTATTATAAGGGACTTGACGAGGCCGGAAAGATAGAGGCGCTTAAAAACACATATGGCATGGTCGTTGGTGGCGCTGGGGGCATTACGCAGTGGGATCTTAATGATAAACAAGCTACAAACCCAGATTATCCCGTAAACGCTGAGTATCTCGGAGAGTTACAGATTGGTGGCGCATATGTAGAGCAGATGCTTACACAAGTGTCCGAGATCTTGAACCAAGAGATATTTGCCGTCTTCTCATCTCTCAAAGAACTATCAGACAGTCTTAATGGTTTCTTTGCCGGCGGTTTGGCCGACGATAGGAAAGCATCTACAGCAATTCAGAGCGCCCAGGACATCGAGAAGAAGACAACTGAACTAAAAAGTGATAAATAATACTTGACATACACAAATGGTATGCTATAATACCTAGAGTAAGAAAGCGAGGTTTCAATGCCCAAATGTGTATTTGAAGACCGACAGGGCCTNAGTCAAAAGGTTCTGGACGGAGTTAATAAGCTTGCCGACAATGTTGCGGCAACTTTAGGACCGAAGGGTCGCAATGTTATCCTACATCAAAAAGGAAATGATCCTATTATTACAAAGGACGGTGTAACTGTCTCGGCGTTTGTTCATCTGGATGATGAGTTTGAGAACGCTGCTGCACAGATTCTAAAGCAGGCAACCTCCCAGACCAACACTATGGCTGGTGACGGAACCACCACGGCGACTGTGCTTTCTCGTGCTATTCTCAACAAGGCACAGCGATATATTACTGCTGGCGCTTCTCCTGTTGAGTTGAAGCGAGGCATTGATTTGGCTGTGGACGCTTTGGTTGGACAACTTAGAGACAACGCACAACACATTGAAACGCTTGACGATGTTGAGAACATCGCAACCATCTCAGCCAACAACGATAGAACTATTGGCAAGCTGATTGCCACTGCCGTTGATAAGGCTGGCAAAGATGGCTCTATTACTATTGAAGATGCCAAGACGGTTGATACCTCACTTGACGTTATTGAAGGTTTCCGAGTTGAATCTGGCTATGCTGCGTCTGCTTTCGTAACCGACGAGCGCCGAGGCGCAGTTCATTATGATTCCCCGCTTCTTCTAGTAACAGACAATCGGATTGAATCAGTAGACCAGATTCTCCCAGCGTTGGAGATTGTATCTCGTGACGGTCGTCCTCTTGTTATTGTTGCCGAAGAGATTGAAGGTCAGGCTCTCGCAGCTTTGATTATGAATACAGTTCGCGGCTCAATGAAGATCGCTGCTGTAAAGGCTCCCTTCTACGGTGAGAGGCGCCGAAACATTCTAGCCGACCTAGCACTCTCAACAGGTGCGGAGTTTGTCTCTACGGACGGTGGAGTGCGTCTAAAGGATATTAAACTACAACACTTTGGTCAGTGTCGTTCAGTTGATATCACGAAGGGTAATACTACTGTGATTGGGGGCAAGGGCGATTTTGACGAGATTGATCGTCGTATTGAGCTATTAAAGACTGAATTAATGCAGACCGACGATATGCGTGAGTGCGATAAGATTCAGGAACGTATCACCAAGTTAGCTTCTGGTGTGGCAGTCATTAAGGTGGGTGCAGCAACTGAAGTAGAAATGATTGAGAAGAAACATCGTATTGAGGATGCGCTTGAGGCAGTTAAGTCTGCGCAGCAAGAGGGTATCGTTCCCGGCGGTGGTGTCACTTTGGTGCGTGTGTCAAATAACCTTCTAATGTTAGAGGCAGAGAACGAAGATCAGATGTTTGGCATTGAAATCGTTCGTGATGCTGTCAAAGCTCCGCTACGTCAGATGGCGCTGAACTGCGGGTTATCCCCCGATTTGATTCTAGCTAAGATTGAGTCGGCTGAAGACAATCTGGGTTATAATTTTCGCACCGACGAAATGGTCGATATGCTTGAAGAAGGCATTATAGACCCTGTTAAAGTCACTCGTGCTGCACTTCAAAATGCTGCCTCTGCTGCGGGAACATTAATCACAACTTCACACGCCATTATAGAGATCTAGTTCTATTTAGTGGTGTCTGGAGGTGTCTGATGATGACCGATGATGATGAGAAAAAACTAACTGTAATGCTGGTTGAAATGTCCACAAAGTTGGAGATTTTACTTGACAAGCAAGAGGAATTAGCGCAGAATATTAGTAAGATAAAAGAGGCTGTATACAATCCTGATTCGGGACTGTATGCTCGGCTAAAGGAACTGGATATTCGTATTATTCAACTTGAAACTTGGAAGGCAGCCAACACTAGAGTGATGTGGCTAGTCGGTGGCTCTGTTGCCGGCTTGTTGGTTAAGACTGCCTGGACAGTTTTATTCCCATAGGAGATTGAGAAATGAGAGTTAAGTTATCTTACACAGTTGAAGAAGAAGATATACTGAAGGAAGCTGCCAAGATCCTTGGCCTTTCGTCTGATGATATGGGTCACGCTATTGAAATGTTTAAGATGGTGCAAGCGGAGCTGCGCGGCGACGACGAGCAGCCGAACACTGGTAAAGTTTTAGATATGATTGATGACTTCCGCAAGGCACTATTGGCTGTTGACACGCGACTAATTGAAGTTGAGGATATAGTCAAGAGCTACAATAAGTATCGCGTTGATCAGAGAGGTGCAGATGCAGCCCCAGCATTGGAGAATGAAAGATATTACGGTGCTGATTAATGAGAAAGAATAAAGTTGGCGATCTAGTTCATATTCCACAAGCGAGTCGTTTAATATATTTTAGCCCCCACAGTAGACAAGCACCCATACCCTGGAATACTGTGCGCTTGGACGAGCCCAAAGTGGCTATAATTAGCGGCGTAGATTGGGCAGATGGATATGTTCAGGTTTTATGGAATGGTAAAGAGTGGTCCGTTAGAGAACAAGATGTATACATGATAAAGGAGTTGTAGATGATACGGTTTGTAGAGATAATCAACAGGACAGACAAGAACCCAAGAATGGAGAGAACCGCGATCCCGCGGTTTGAGTTGGGTGAGGTTTGGATTAATGAAAAGTTTGTTGTCAATGTGAGAGAACATGTGGGCTATAATAGTCTCTTGAAGGAAGGTAGAATGGGAGTCGATCTAGATCCAAATCACAGGTTCACAACCATCATCCTAAATGAAGGTGGTGCCTCCTCAGTGCATACAGTTGTGGGAGATCCACTAACGGTTGCCAACAGATTGTCGCGACAAAATCAAGAGCTTCTAAAGGGTTAGAGCATCAGCACAAGCGGAAAGTACAAACCAAAACTACTTATAGTTGATGTATTTGCGTCAAACGAATAAATGGAAAGAGTATACGCTTCAAGAGGGGGTCGAGGATATTGGCCTCCCTTCTGAGGTTGCTAACTATTTGAGACGACAGAATCAAACCTTCGGTCCGGTTTCCAACAAGCACTTAACTTGGATCGGCACTCTCATAAAGGAGGTTCGGAGCAGGAGCTTCTTTGACGCCGGCATCTATGAAACCATTGTTGAAGAGATAGTTCCCCTGGAGGCATTTCCCAGAACCCCCGAAGGAGAGGAAGCCTGGAGCAAAAGCCTTGAGTTCTTCAAGAACTGGTATATCAACCATTCGGGCACACGAGGGGCTCCCAAGATTGGGGACGTCAAAGCTCTAAAGAAGACGGCGCGCAAACTGCTGAAAAAGTTAAACGCCCCCGATAAAGCCATCAAGCAATTAGGATCATATCTAGATTATCGCATGATGCGGGGCACCCAGGACCTGCAATACATTTATTCGCCAATCATGAAGCTGCTAGCTGAGGATCCGGCTTACTACGACGAGTTGCGAGAAGAGATCATCGCATCCCGGAAGCCCCCCGCCTCTCACCTCCGCGTTGCTAGCGACATAGCCCGAGAGGTTTTGACAACCCCGGTCAAAGCAGAAGATCAAGTTATCCATACCTTTGATAATGGTTATTTCTGGTACGATCTCCTCACCCACGCCTGCGACTTTGAAGGAAAGAAGATGGGGCACTGTGGTCGCGGGGACCAGGGACAGCTTTATTCTCTTCGCAGCGGAGAAGGTCGCCGCAACATTAAGCCAATGATTACCCTTGAGTTTGCAGATGGCGTTGTATATCAAATCAAAGCCAAAGCTAACAAAGCTCCCAAAGAAGATATGTGGCCCTACATTGATTGGTTTATTGAGAACATGGGTGTAGAAAGGGTTGACGAAAAAGGATTGCATAGTTCTGACGGCATTGGTTTTGCTGAGATGCTGGGATACCTTAAACAGAAGCACCCCGATGTTAAATTCGAGGACTCATGGATTACAAAAGCCACAGAGTTAATAGATATGGCGGCGCCAAGCTTTGAGATGGACTCGCAAACAGATCAGGAAGTAGAGTATCCTTCGATGGGCTCTCTCACGGTGAGCTTTATGGTCAAGCATCAAGCGTTTTGGCCGGTAAAAGATGTTGTCGTAGATGAGGCGAACCCACACGATCTATCTGTTGTCCGCAACGCTGCCCGCCGCAGCGCTGCGCTCGCTCTGAATCCTCGCCCGCAAATTCGCGATGTTAGTATATTCCCGCGCGGCGTACAAGATTCTAAATCTGCCATGATTCGTGTTGAGCTGGAGTGGGTAGAAAGCTTTGAGCCTGAAGATATAGATTATCAAGAGGATGTAGCGGAAGAGCTAGCT
>FUFK010041290.1_pt1 | contig 136912 bp, 119 predicted proteins | sample 1021851 | NCBI WGS metagenome assembly FUFK01 (sample SAMEA51879418, study PRJEB19060) | metagenome | reverse complement strand
CCGCCACAGNCGGCGGCGGATCACNTCGGCCGCGGCGCGCAGGGCCAGCAGGCCNAGCACCACCAGCACATAGCCGGTTTCCAGGCGCTGACGCGGCGCGGTGTCGTGGGCGGCGGCCAGCACCACCGAGCCGGCCAGNTCGCCGTCCGGCAGGGCCACCGGCACCTCCACTTTCACCGGCAGGCTGTCGTCGCTCTTGCCGGTGACCGGCTCACGGGCCACGTCCAGAAACTGCACGCCGCCGACCGGCTCCAGGGCGCGGGTTTCGCGGGCGATCACGTTCAGCCCGATNAGNTCGTCNCCGGCCAGNGACTCGGCGGAGCGCAGCGCGGTCTGTTGCGCCAGGGCCTTNANTTGCACCCGCTGCTCCGCCTGCAGGCGGGCGGAGAAGTGCTCCAGAAANTAGACCCCCACCACCAGNGCCACCAGCAGCATCAGNGCCAGTTCCAGCAGCAGTTGTTTTTCCCGTTGCAGCCAGGGCCGCCATTTTTCCCACACCGACATGCAGTGCCTTCCTTGCCTGTGAACGCGACGGCCGGGAGTATAACCCGTGNNGGCGGCGNTACGCTTGGCTCTGGCGCACGCACGCCAACCCGGNNCGGTTTTCTGNTAATCTTAGCGGCTGTTCCGCAACGTACCGACCAGCCCCGAGGAATCCCCCAGCGTGCGNGAGATNATTCTCATCCAGGTGTCCGGCAACGACCGGCCCGGCCTCACCGCGGCCTTTACCCGCATTCTGGCCCGCTACCACCTGAATATTCTGGATATCGGCCAGGCGGTGATCCACGACACCCTGTCGCTGGGNATCCTGGTGGAAGTGCCGCCGGCGGCGGAAGCGTCCTCGATGCTCAAGGANCTGCTGTTCGAGGCNCANAAGCGCAATATCTCGGTGCGCTTCCGGCCCATCGACGAGGACCGCTACGAGCAGTGGGTGTCCGGCCAGGGCAAGGACCGNCANATCATTACCCTGCTGGCGCGCAAGATCACCGCCGANCAGCTCGGCGACGTGACCACNGTGGTGGCGGATAACGACCTCAACATCGACAGCATCGCGCGGCTNTCCGGCCGGGTGCACCTGGAAGGCGAGGACAGCGACCCGGACGGCCGCGCCTGCGTGGAAATCTCGGTACGCGGCGAACCCCGTGATCCNGGCGCCATGCGCGCCGCCTTNCTGGCNATCGCCAACGAACGCAACCTGGACATCGCCTTNCAGCGCGACAGNGCNTTCCGGCGCAACCGCCGCCTNGTGGTGTTCGATATGGATTCCACGCTGATCCGCTCGGAGGTGATCGACGAGCTGGCCGCCGANGCCGGCGTCGGCGAGCAGGTGGCGGCGATCACCGACCGGGCNATGCTCGGCGAGCTGGATTTCAACGAAAGCTTCCGCGCCCGGGTGGCGCTGCTTAANGGGCTGGACGAAAGCGCCCTGGANCGGGTGCGCGAGCGNATNCAGCTCACCGAAGGCGCCGACCGGCTGATCCCCACCCTGAAAGCGCTGGGCTACCGCACNGCGATTCTGTCCGGCGGCTTCACCTGGTTCGGNGACTGGCTGCAGAAACTGCTGGGCATCGACTACGTCTACGCCAACACCCTGGAAATCGTCGACGGCAAGGTCACCGGCGAGGTGGCGGAGCCGATCGTCAACGGCGAGCGCAAGGCGGANCTGTTGCGGGAGATCGCNGCCCGCGAAGGCATCAACCTGGAGCAGGTGATCGCCGTGGGCGACGGCGCCAACGANCTGCCNATGCTGGGCGCCGCCGGCCTGGGCATCGCCTTCCGCGCCAAGCCNCTGGTNAAGGAAAACGCCGCCCACTCCATCTCGACNTTGGGCCTGGACGGCATTCTTTACCTGATCGGCGTCCGCGACAAAGACCAACAGGAACTACTTAAATAGTTGATAGTTGGCAATTGATAGTTGATAGCTAAAANNAANAGCGCGGCTNNAGCCGCGCTTCTGGGTTTGCTGTCAACTGTCCACTATCAACTGTCAACTGATTCCGCCGTCTCGAGGCGGTCCATCGGCGCCTGCAGATAGTAGCCCTGCAGGTAGTCGACGCCGCCGAGGCTCCACAGGGTCTGCATCTGGGCGGCGGATTCGACGAAACCGACCAGGGTGCGGCGGCCGCTGTCGCGGGCCTGCTGGATGATTTCCGCGAACCGTTCCCGGCTTTCCGCTTTGCTCAGTTCCTGGGTGAAGGAGCCTTCGAATTTCACCATGGTGGCGGGAATGTGCTCGAACAGTTTGAACGGGTCCAGGCCGCCGCCGAAGCGGCTGATGGACAGGCCGCAACCCTGCTTGCGCACCGCCTCGGCGAACGCCGCCGCCTGCTTGAGATAATTGACCGCGTCGCCTTCGCTGAACTGGAAGATCACCTGCTCGCCGGACAGCTTGGCGGCGCGCATCGCCTTGGTGAGCCACTCCGCCAGGCCCGGCTCGCCCAGCGAATAGCCGCTCAGATTCACCAGCAGGGTAATTTTCTGTTCGTGGGCGGCCGCCGCGCGCATGGCGTTGAGCACCACCCAGCGGTCCACCTTGCCGGCCAGGCCCTGCTCGGCGGCGGTGGGCATGAAGTCGGCGGCGGCCAGGTCGTCGCCCTGCTTCTGCGGCATGTGCACGAACACCTCGAAGACGTGCTCGTTCTCGTCTTCCAGGCTCATCAGCGGCTGGTATTTAAGGCGGAAGCTGCCCTTCTCCAACGCCTGACGAATACTCAGCGCGATCGCTTCGGAGGAGCCGGCGGCCACGTCGTCCATGGGATCATGGATCTTGATGGCGTTGCCCTGCTCGTTGTTTTCGCGCTGCGCCTGGTTACAGCATTTCAGCGCCTTGGTGAGAATGTCCTGACTGCTGCGCGCGTCCTCGCGGGCGAACGCCAGCCCCAGGCTGGCGGTGACGTGGGCGGTGCGGCTGGCCACTTCCGGCATCAGGGTCTCGATGCCGGCGCGCAACTCTTCCGCCAGTTGCCCCGCTTCGTCCAGGTCGTTGACCGGCTTGAGCAGGGCGAAATCCTCGCCGTCCACCCGCGCCAGCTTGCCGCCGGCGCAGTGCTCGCGCAGCCAGTCCGCCACCGCCCGGAGCACGTCGTCGGCGCCCTCCATGCCGAGGCTGGACTGGTGCTGTTCGAAGCCGTCCAGACGCAGATAGAGCACCGCCGCCAGCTGCCCCTGGCGGGCCGCTTCGGCCACCGCCTGATCGAGCTGCTCCATGAACCAGGTGCGGCTGTAGAGGCCGGTGACCTGATCGGTCTGGCTGATCTCGTGCAGACGCTCCTGCAGAACGCTCTCATCCAGGCTGGCGGCGCGAATCACGATCTGGGTGCAGGCCTCGCCGTCGTAGGTGCTGGGGGAAAACACGAAGGTGGCGTCGAATTCGCTGTCGTCGGTATGCACGCCACGACATTCCAGCTCGTTGGTCTGGCTGGCGTTCTCGGCGCGGCTGCGCAGCAGCTTCTTGAGGCGGTCGTGGTCGCTGGCGGAGACCATGTCCATGATCGGCACGCCGGCCAGCTCCTCGGCGCTCTCGTAGCCGAACATGCGGGCGTAGTTGTCGTTGGCGTGGATGTGCATGCCGTCGAGCACATAGGCGATGGCATCGCGGCTCTGATCCATCAGCTGGCTGAGCCGCTTTTCCGCTTCATGGCGGGTGATCTCGGAGTGTTGCAGCTCCTTGCGCAGGCGCAGGAATTCCATCAGCCGGTCGACGCACTGCATCAGCATCTCGCGGTCGTCCTTGGGCGCCACCGCTCGGGCGCCGGCCTTGTAGGCGTTACGCACGATCTCGGCGTTGTAGTCGTCGCTGAGCAGAATCACCGGCAGCGCCTTGCCGAGCCGGTTCAGATGCGCCATCGCCTTTTCGAAGGAGCCGTCGCCGAAAGTGGGCCGGCACAGCATCAGTTCCCAGGCGCCGCCCTTCAGCGCCCGCACCAGATCGTCCTCGCCCAGGGCCAGTTGCGCGCGGGTGGCGCGGCCGGCGTTACGGAGGGTATTCATAAGCTGTTCAGCTTCGTCCTGGGAATCGTGCGCGATCAGCAAGCGGAGGGTATCGAGGGCGTAATTCATCGGCGCCAGTGCTCATCCGTTATTCGTAGAGCATCTATTGTGCCTGACGGCGCTGCGTTCGCCAAAGACCTTACCGCCGCGCGGTCTTGCCCGTGCGGAGCGCCGGCGCTCAGACCGCCGGACGCAGGGTGTACTGGGCGATATCCGGGGAGCCGGCCAGGCGTACACCGAGCCGGGTGTCCCGGGGCGGGCCGTCCCACAGGGTCAGACGTGTACCGCTGCGGTAGCCAGTGGTGGGCACCACCAGGGTCTCCGGATCGTCGCCTTCCGGGGCCGGCACCAGTAGCGCCGGCGCCGGCCAGGCGCTGGGGTCGCCGGCGCTGACACGCACCGGCCGCAGGGTTTCGGGCAAAAGCGCCACGCCCAGGCGCACCGCGTCGCCCAGCCAGGCCACCCAGCGTATTTCGCCCACCCGCCACTGGGATTGTTCCATCGGCGACAACGCCAGCAAGCCCCCGGCACGCAGGATGGTTGGGGTGCCGCCACGCCATTCCAGACAATAACCGCCGTCGCCGTGATCCACCCGCCGCACCCGGTGTAGAGGCTCGTCACCCTCGGCCTCGCCCTGGTCGAGGCGCCGGTGCACCGCGTCCAGCCCCAGACAGAGCAGCATTTCACCGTCCGCCGGGCGGCGCGGCCCGCGACGCTCACGCGGGCCCAGCCAGGCCCAGCGCAAGTGATGGGAGAGGATGTCCGACAGCGGCCGACCGCGGTGGCCGGGGCCGCCCTGGGCCAGCGCGGCGGCCAGCGGACGGGTATCGAAGTAGCGCAGCGCCGGGCCTCCGTCCTCCGCCGGGGCGGACAGGGGCTGGGGGCCGGCGTCGCTTTGCAGGTCCACATGGAAGGGCGCGTCAGTGGCGTCCGCCAGCAGGGGCATCCAGCGGGCCCAGTGCGCGGCGGCGCGATAGAGTGCCATCAAGGCCGGCTGGCGAAGCTGGTTGGGCTGGGCACTGGCGGTGAGCAGCAGGCGGCCGTAGGCGATCAACACCGCGCCCTCCTCGCCGGGCAACTCCGGGTCCGACACGGTGAGCGCCTCCAGGGCGTGGCGCTCGGCTTCGGCATAGAGGTTGTGCAGGACCTGCCAGGTGCCCGCCGGCGGCTCCTTGTAGAGCAGCATGTGCAGGAACAGATCCTGGGCGCGGGCGTCCATGGCGCGTTGCAGGGCGGTGGCGGCGGCTTGACGCTCGGGCCGGTTGAGCTTGCCGCGCAACAGCGGCGCGGCCACGCTCTGGTAGCCGATGGCCAGCCCCTGGAACAACCGGTGCGATAACGCGGCGGCCTGCAGGGCGCGCTCCGGCGGCATCAAGGGCAGATTCAGGTAGCGGCTTTCCAGGGTATAGGCCAGTTGCCGGAGGCGGGGTCGGATCTCCTCCAGCAGGGCCAGCCGGCGGCGACCGTCGATGCGCAAACGGGGCAGTTCTTCCAGCAACGTCAGTAACGGCGGCGCCCCGCGGTGCGGGTCGCCGATCGGCAGCGCATCCAGCCAGGCGCGCAGCCGGCGCGGCCGGGCACTGGCCAGCGACAGTTTGTCCAATTCCGGTTCCGGAACCCCCAGACGCACTTCCCACGCCGATTCCGTTTGGCGGGCCTCTTCCATGGCTTGTTCCTCACAGGCTCAGCCCCCACCGCCCAGCGGAGGCCATATTCAAATTATTGTTGTGATACCCGTCGCAAATATAACTTGAACACCCGGCAATTGTACATTATCCAGCCAATACCGTTTTTGAACCCGCTCCCGGCTCCTCGCGCGCCAGCCTGGGCACCAGGAACCCCGGCAGCCGGTCCCGCAGGGCGGCGTGCAGGTCGCGGGCGCGCGCGTCCGGCACCGCGAAATGGGCGGCCCCCGCCACCGCGTCCAACTGGTGCAGGTAATAGGGCAGCACGCCGGCCTCGAACAGGACGTCGGACAACGACGCCAGGGCTTCGACATCGTCGTTGACCCCGGCCAGCAGCACCGACTGGTTGAGCAGGGTGACGCCGCTCCGGCCCAGGGCGCGGCAGCGCTCCGCCAGCGCCGGGCTGATCTCGCGGGGGTGGTTGGCGTGCAGCACCAGGGTGGCGCGCCAGCGTGGCGACGCCAGCAGCGCCGCCAACCCCTCATCCAGGCGCTCGGGAATCACCACCGGGGTGCGGCTGTGAATCCGCAGGCGGCGCAGATGCGGCAGCGCCGCCAGGGCCTCCAGCAGCTCGCCCAGGCGCCGGTTGCTCAGCGTCAGCGGGTCGCCGCCGCTGAGGATCACCTCGTTGATGTCGGTACGCCGCGCCAGCCAGTCCAGCGCTTGCTGCCAGCGGCCGCCGGATAGATGCTCCTGGTAGGGGAAGTGGCGGCGGAAACAGTAGCGGCAGTGCACGGCGCAGGCGCCGGTGACCACCAGCAGCGCGCGGCCATGGTATTTGTGCAGCAGGCCGGGCACCGGGGTATGGCGGGATTCATCCAGCGGGTCGGCGTTATAGCCGGGCACCGCTTCGCGCTCGCGGCCGGTGGCGAGAATCTGCAGCAGCAGCGGGTCATCGGGGTTGCCCGGCTCGATCAGGTCCAGGTAGCGGCGCGGCACCCTTAGGGGGAAGGCGCTGTCGTCGTCGGCGCCGCCGGGGATCTGGTCGGGGCGCAGCGACAGCCGCTCGCACAGCTCCCCCACTCCGGTGACCAGGTCGGCCTGCAGACGGCGCCAGTCGGGTACCTGCCAACCGTCCGCTTCCTGCGTTATCATGGCCAGCTTCTTAAATGCCATCCGGTAATTCCCCGACACAGTGGATAGATATCTATGGCCAGCTATTCTACCAGTGAATTCAAGTCCGGCTTGAAGGTTATGCTCGACGGCGATCCGTGCGCCATCATCGAGAACGAGTTCGTAAAGCCCGGCAAGGGCCAGGCCTTCAGCCGCGTGAAGCTGCGCAACCTGAAGACCGGCAAGGTGTGGGAACGCACCTTTAAATCCGGCGACAGCCTGGAAGGCGCCGACGTGCTGGATGTGCAGATGCAGTACATCTTCAGCGACGGCGAATTCTGGCACTTCATGGACACCGAGACCTTCGAGCAGAAGCAGGCGGACGAAGCCGCCGTGGGCGACGCCAAGCAGTGGCTCAAGGAAGAGGACATGTGCGAGGTAACGCTCTACAACGGCGAGCCGCTGAACGTGAACCCGCCCAACTTCGTGGAGCTGGAGATCGTCGAGACCGATCCCGGTCTCAAGGGCGACACCGCCGGCACCGGCGGCAAGCCGGCCACCCTGAGCACCGGCGCGGTGATCCGCGTGCCCCTGTTCGTGCAGGAAGGGGAGATCGCCAAGGTGGACACCCGCACCGGCGAGTACGCGGGCCGCATCAAGAACTAGTGGTGAGCGACTGGCGGCCCACCGCCTCCCTGGAGGCCATCAAAGCGCGCGCCGCGCTGCTGAGCACGGTGCGCGCTTTTTTTGCGGACCGGGGCGTGCTGGAGGTGGAGACCCCGCAACTGGCCCGCCACGGTGTCAGCGACCCCCACATTCAGTGCATTCCGGTTCCCGGCCACGGCTATCTGCAGAGCTCGCCGGAATACCACATGAAGCGCCTGCTGGCCGCCGGCAGCGGGCCCATCTATCAGATCTGCAAGGCGTTTCGCGACGGCGAGGCGGGCGGCCGCCACAATCCGGAATTCACCATGCTGGAGTGGTACCGGCCCGGGTTCGGGCTGGACGATCTGGTGCAGGAATGCCTGGCCCTGTTCACCAAACTGTTCCCCGGCGCGCCCGCGAAGAGCTACCGCTTTCGCGACCTGTTCACCGATGCCACCGGCCAGGACCCGCTTATCGCGTCGGACAGCGGCCTGATTCAGTGCGCTCAGCAACACGGCGCCCCCGAAGGCCTGGATAAAGCCGCCGCCGTGGATTATCTGATGGCCACCCGAGTGGAAGCCGCCCTGCCCGCCGAGCAGCTCTCGGTCGTGCTCGACTTCCCGGGCTGGGCCGCCGCCCTGGCCCAAACCCGCCGCGACAGCGACGGCGCCGAAGTAGCCCTGCGGTTCGAGATTTATTACCGGGGCCTGGAGCTGGCCAACGGCTACCAGGAGCTGACCGATGCCGACGAGCAACGCCGGCGCTTCGAACAGGACAACCGGCTACGGCGGGAGCACGGCCTGCGCCCCGTGGACGCCGACCCCTACCTCCTCGAAGCCCTGCGTCATGGCCTGCCCGCCTGCAGCGGCGTGGCCGTGGGCGTGGAGCGGTTATTGATGGCACGGCAAGGCCGTGCACGCATCGACGAAGTCCAAACCTTCCCCTGGTCCCGGGCCTGAGGTCCGAGGGTGGGCGGCGGATCTTCGTCGCCGGCTATTGAGCGACGACACCGCTTTCTGAGAAGCTGACCGGGCTCGATGGCCCCTTCCCTTACATAACCGACTACGGTACGCAGCCTAAATGATCATTCACTTCGCCTTTATAGCGTTCGCTCTCGCTCTTTTGTTCATCGGCGCCGAAGGGCTTGTCAGGGGCAGCTCGTCGCTAGCGCTACGGGCGGGGCTGAGCCGCCTCATGGTGGGTCTCACCATAGTGGCATTCGGAACCAGCTCACCGGAGCTGGTCGTGAGCGTTAAAGCAACCCTGTCTCAGCAAGGCGATATCGCGGTCGGCAATGTTGTCGGCTCGAACATTTTCAATATTGCCGTCATCCTTGGGATAACGGCCCTGCTGTGTCCGATTCCGGTTCACCGGCAGATCATCAGGATTGACGCGCCGATCGCACTGGCGCTGACAGGCCTGTTGATTGTACTTCTTCTCAATGATTCGCTCGGACGCCTTGAAGGTCTGCTGCTGTTCACCGGCATCGTCGCCTACACGGTGATGAACGTCCTGGTTGCGCGCAGGGAGGCGGGCGCCGGCGGCAATGGCGGCAACGACACGTCCGCGCCCGACGTTTCGCGCCATTGGAGTATCGACACCCTGTTCATTCTGGGCGGCCTTGGCATTCTTATCCTCGGGTCGCGCCTGCTGGTTGACCATTCCGTGCTGCTGGCCAGGGGGTTCGGTATCAGCGAAGCCGTGATCGGGCTGACCATCGTCGCCGCCGGCACCAGCATGCCGGAGTTGGCGACGTCCGTGGTCGCCGCCGCCCGGAAGCAGCCGGACATCGCGATAGGTAACGTTGTCGGATCGAACGTGTTCAACATCCTCGGCATCCTGGGGGTGGCGTCCATCGTGTCACCCCTCCATGCCCCCGGGATATCGTGGATGGATTACGCGGTCATGATGACCTTCACCATTCTGCTGCTCCCTTTGCTCTATACCGGCCGCATTCTTCACCGCCTGGAAGGCCTGGCGCTTCTCGCCCTGTACGGCGGGTATCTGTTCATACTCTGGCCGAAATAGACGACCTAGGACGACGCCCGGGCGCAGTTTTCCGCGACCAGTTCGATCAGGCGCGGCTGCACCGACGGCGGGAAGTCGTGGCCCATGCCGTCGATGATGGCGAGCCGGGCGCCGGGGATGGCGCGGGCCGAGGCGCGGCCGCCGGCGGGGCGGATCAGGGGGTCGCTGCCACCGTGAATCACCTGGGCGGGGCAGCGCACTTTTTTCAGACGCTTGCTGAGATTGCCGGTGGCCATGATCGCCATGAACTGGTTGCGGATACCGCGCGGGTTCAGCCCCCGCTCCCAGCTGCGCTGGAACATCTCGGTGAGTTCCTCGCGGCCCTGGTCCAGGGTGCCGCCCAGCTTGGCCATCATGCCCAGGCCGAACGCCACGTAGTCTTCCACGGTTTCGATCTTCACCCGGGGCGCCACCAGGGTTTTCAGCGCCGCCGGTTTCGGCGGCGGCAGGAAGGGGCTGTTGGTGCTGGACATGATCGAGGTGACGCTGAGCACCCGCTGCGGGTGCGTGGCGGCGGCCAGTTGCGCCACCATGCCGCCCATGGACGCGCCCACCAGATGGGCGCGCTCGATGCCCAGGGCGTCCAGCAGCCCCATGGTGTCGGCGACCAGATCGTCCAGCGTGTAGGGGGCATGGACCTTGAGGCCCACCATGTAGCGCAGCATCGCCATCATCGGGCCGTACTTTAACGGCTCGCGGATGGCGGTGGATTTGCCGGCGTCGCGGTTATCAAAGGCGATCACCCGGTAACCCCGGTTGGCCATGGCGTCGAGCAGACCTTCCGGCCAGAACACCAGTTGCGCGGAGAGGCCCATGATAAAGACCAACGGTTCGCCGTCCTCGGGTCCACGGGTTTCGTAGAAGAGTTCGACGCCGTTGCTGCGCACCGTGCCTGTGGCCATGCCTGTCACCTGTGTTGGAGGATTCGCGGGTTATCCGCCCAACATAGAAAAGCCCGGCGCCAACCACAAGCGCCGGGCTTCTTTTGGCCCGCGCGGCCCGGCGAGGGGCCGTCTGAGCAGGGTGCTCTAGAGCACTTCGATGATGGTGGCGTTGGCAGTGCCCAGGCCTTCGCAAATCGCCAGCAGACCGTAGCGGCCACCGCGTCGTTTGAGCTCGTACACCAGCGTGCCCATCAGCTTGGCGCCGGTGGCGCCCAGCGGGTGGCCCAGTGCCTGGGCGCCACCATTGACGTTCAGCTTGTCGTAGTCGGCGCCGAGCGCGTTCATCCAGGCCAGCGGCACGGAACCGAACGCTTCGTTGACTTCATACAGATCGATGTCCGCCAGGGTCATGCCGGCGCGCTTGAGCACCTTTTCCGTGGCCGGAATCGGGCCTTCCAACACCATGGTCGGGTCGGACCCGACCACCGCCATGGCGTGGATGCGCGCCAGCGGCTTGAGACCGAACTCCTTCACCGCCTGCTCGCTGGCCACCAGCACCGCCGACGCGCCGTCGGTGATCTGGCTGGCGTTGGCGGCGCTGATGATGCCGTTCTCCGCCAGCGGTTGCAGTCCGCGGATGGCATCCAGGTCGGCGTCCCAGCGGATGCCTTCGTCCACATCGTGCAGGGTCTCTCCGCCGTCATCCAGGTTCACGCTCACCGGCAGGATTTCCTGCTTGAAACGGCCCGCTTCGGTGGCGGCGGCGGCGCGACGGTGGGAGTCGTAGGCGAACTGGTCCAGGTCGTCCTTGCTGACGCCGTACTTCTTGGCCATGCGCTCCGCGCCCACGAACTGGCTGAAGTTTTCACCGGGGTAGCGGCGGCTGATTTCGCCGGTGAAGGGATTGCCCAGCTCCTTGGCCACGGTGACCGGCGAACCGATCGGCACCTGGCTCATGGATTCCACGCCACCGGCGATCACCAGGTCCTGGGTGCCGCTCATCACCGCCTGGGCGGCGAAATGGATGGCCTGCTGGGAGGAACCGCACTGCCGGTCAATGGACACGCCGGGCACCGATTCCGGCAGCCGCGAGCTGAGCACGGAAGTGCGCGCGATATTGAAGGTCTGCGGCCCGATCTGGCTGACGCAGCCGTAGATCACGTCGTCCACGCGGTCCGGGGCGACGCCGGTGCGCTCCAATACCGCATCAATCACTTTGCCGCCCAGATCCGCCGGGTGAACCCGGCTGAGCCGGCCGTTGCGCCGGCCGCCGGCGGTGCGTACCGCTTCTACGATGTATGCCGTGGTCACGATGAGTTCCTCGCCTGAAGTCGAAAGAACCCCAAGACTACGCCCGGCGCGCCGCCGCGCTCAATGACCGGAATGGACCCCGGCCCTGACCGGAACGGACCCCCGCCGGGCGGCGAGGCTACAGGCTGATCATCCGGACCTGGTAGAGCACCGGCCCGGTGGGCTGGCCGCTGGGCGAGCCGCCCGCCGGTTCCAGACTCACGGCGAGCGAGCGCGAGCGGCGCAACACCTCAAGCTGACGCTCATTGAGCACCGCCGTGCGCTGCCCGTTCCGGGTCGGCAGCAGGCCCACGGAAATCGCGGCGCCGGAGCGGGGTAACAGCCACAGCTCGAAATCCTTGCCGGGCACCGCCTCCACATTCACGCCCCGCAGCGACAACTGGCGGTGGCCGTCGTCGGTCACGGTGCGCAGCACCCACAGCGGCTCCGCCTGGCTGTTCTGAACCACGCCCACAAAGGCCTGGTACGACGGCGCGGACGGCCACAGCAGAACCACTGCCAGCACCAGGGACGCGGCCAGCACGCTGCCCACCGGCCACCACCAGGCGCGCGACGCCGCGCGCGGCCCGCCGATACGGGCCTGTATCCGACGCCATACCACCGCCGGGGGCCGGCGCTCGACGATGGCACCATTCAATGAGTGGAAACGCCGCTCCCAATACCACACCTGACGCCGCACCCGCGGCGATTCCAGCATCCAGGTTTCGAAACGGCGACGGGCCGCGCCGCGGAGAGTGCCGAGCACGTATTCCGCCGCCAGGGCATGATTGCGTTGGTAATGATCGGGTTTCATCGTTCCAGACACCGTCGCAGAAAATCCAGGCCGCGCCGCACCCAGCTTTTTACCGTTCCCAGTGGCTTACCCAGCGTGCGTGCCATCTGGCCGTGAGTGAGTCCGTGGAAGTAGGCCATTTGAATGCTGGCACGGTGCGGGTCGCTGAGCTCGCGCAGACAACGATCCAGGTTGGCTTTATCGACGCTGGCCAGCGCCGCCTGCTGGGGTTCCACGCCGTCACTGCGCAACGACTCCCTGAGCGCGTCCACGTCCTGATGGCCACGGCGCTGACGCAATACATCCATGCAGGCATAGCGACCGATGGAAATCATCCAGTTCACCGGCGAGCCACGCTCGGGGTGGTATTCACCGGCGCGGTGCCAGACTTTTATGTAGATTTCTTGTAACACGTCCTGGGCTTCATCCCGGTTACCCAGCATGCGCAGGCAGAGGCCATACAAACGCGGGGACGTTACGTTATAGAGCTTCTCGAACGAAGCCAGATCCCCCCTGGATGTATGCGCCATTAGTTTCACCATTTCTGAAAGTCTTTCGCTCATGGCGCGCTTCACTCCTTTTCCTACACGCCGCGCTCACATCAGAGGGCCGAATTTCCATTATCAACGGTCTCTTCTCTGATACGCGGTTCGATGCCGATCGGATGCAATAAAAAATTCTTTTGTTCTGTGCATCCAAACGACCTCCCGGTTCGTATTAGGTGCTGATCGCTACCCGACATACTGGAGGTTCAAAATGCACAAGATACTTGCCAAAACGCCGCTGGCACTGGCGATGGCATCACTGGTTCTGACCGCGCCCTCGGCGCTTGCGTCAAGCCACCGTGAAGCCCCGTTCATCGCCGGCAGCCCTAAAGTGGACGGCACGGATTTCTATATGTTCCGAAGCTACGAGACAAACCGCTCGGACTTCGTAACCCTGATCGCCAACTATCAGCCGCTGCAAGACGCTTACGGCGGCCCCAATTATTTTCTTCTCGACGAGAACGCCATCTACGAAATTCATATCGATAATGACGGTGACGCGGTCGAGGATCTGACCTTTCAATTTCAATTCAACAACGAGTACCAGAACCTCGCCGTCCCCGCCGGCGCGGACAGCGATACGCCGGTACCGTTGAGCAACATCGGTCAGATCTCCGCGGGCAACACCGGCGCTCTCAACGTTGAGCAGACCTACACCGTTAAGATGATCAGCGGTGATCGTCGTACCGGTGAAGCCCAGGCCATCACCAATGCGAACAGCAGCTCCGAGACGTTCGTGAAGCCGATGGACAACATCGGTAACAAGTCGATTCCCGATTACCCGGCCTACGCCAACGACGCCATTTATCCGATTTCGATTCCCGGTTGCGCCACCGACGGCAAGGTTTTCGTCGGCCAGCGCAAGGAAGGCTTCGTGGTCAATCTCGGCGAAGTCTTCGATCTGGTGAACACCGACCCGGTCGGCCCCCGTGACGGCGAGCGCAACATTATCGGCGACAAGAACGTCACCAGCCTGGCCCTGGAGATTCCCAGAAGCTGCCTGACCGCCAGTGAGAGTCCCGTGATCGGCGGCTGGACCACCGCCAGCGTGCCCCAGGCCCGTGTCATCAACCCGGCCCCGCAGGGCTCGGCTGTAACCGGCTCCGCCGGTGCCAAGCCGGCCAGCGTGGAAGGTGGTGCGTTCACCCAGGTATCCCGCCTCGGCTCTCCCCTGGTCAACGAAGTGGTTATCGGCCTGCCGGATAAAAACCGCTTTAACGCCAGCGAACCGAAGGACGACGGTCAGTTCGCCCAGTACGTGACCAACCCCAGCCTGCCGGTACTCCTCAACGTGCTGTTCGGTGACGCCGCCGCCTTGCCGCCGGAAACTCCCCGTAACGACCTGGTCACCGCATTCCTGACCGGTTTCCCGGGCGTGAACCAACTGCCCACCGTGACGCCCAGCGAAATGCTGCGTCTCAACACCGACATCGCACCGACCCCGCCCGCGGATCAGAACGATCTGGGTGTCGTGGGTGGCGACAACGCCGGTTTCCCGAACGGCCGTCGCCCCTATGACGACGTGGTGGACATCGCCCTGAACGCCGCCATGGGCAAACTCTGCGGTCAGCTTGGCGCCGGTAACTGTGGCTCCCAGTCCACGCCGCAGAACGGTTCCAACTTCTACACCGACGGCACTCGCGCGGCCGGTCCCACCAGCGCCACTTCCGTGATCAGCGGCCAGATCGACGGTGACGATACCTACTTGCCGGTGTTCCCGTACCTGGCGCATCCGCTCCCCGGCTCCCCCAGCGATGCACTCTGATAAGGAGCAAACCGATGCGAGTAATCAGTCATAGTGTTCTGCTGCTGGGTCTGGTTGTCGGCCTCGCCGCCTGCGGCGGCGACAGCGACGACGATCCGGTGGTGAACAACAACAACACCAACTTCACCGCGTTCGTGAAGGGACTGCTGGACAACGATCCCAACAGTGAACCGGCCAACATCAACAATCGAAACTTCCGTTTCACCAACCAGGAAGACCCGGATGCCTATGACGACGTCCTGTCGAGCAACAACTGAAGGACGGGGTATCCTGAAACAGCTCCGGCGGCTCGCGCTGCCGGGGCTGTTCCTTTTTGTGGGCGGCGCCTGCGGCAGCCATGTCGTGGCGGCGCCCTACACCCCCGAATCCGACGATCAAGTCCTCCAGCGCCTGCCGACCCCCAGCATTCTCGACGGGGCCGATGCCCTTCAGGAAAAGCTGGCGGACGATCCACGGGACCGCGACAGTGCGGAACAGCTGGCACGCCTGTATATCCAGGCGGCGCGGCGCGAGGGCGACCCCCGTTATCTGGGCTACGCCAGCGCCACCCTGTCGCCGTGGCTGCAGGCGTCCGACGCGCCGCCTTCGGTGCTGGTGCTGGCCGCCACCATCGCGCAGGGGGAACACCGCTTCACCCAGGCCCGCCACCAGCTGCGGGAGGCCCTGGCGCAAAATTCACGCCTCGGCCAAGGCTGGCTGACACTGGCGGTGATCACCCAGGTCCAGGGGCAGTATGAAGAAAGCCTGCAAGCCTGCCGCCGTGCCGCCACCCTGGTGCCGACGGCGGCCGCTCTCACCTGCCAGGCCAGTGTGCTGGCGCTCAACGGCGGGCTTGAGCCCGCCTACGCCCGGTTGAGCCGGTACGCGGACGGCGCCGGCGACGTGGCCGACAATGTGGCGGTGTGGATGCAGACCCGCCTGGCTGAAATGGCCTGGCAGAAGGGCGACCTGGACGCCGCCCGCGCGCACATCCAACGGGGACGAGAACTGGACCCCGAGGACCGCTACCTGCGGCACCTTTACGCGGATTTCCTGCTCGCCGAGTCGCGCCCCGACGCGGCCATCGATGTGCTGGAAGACTATGTCGACCAGGACGGCGCCTTGCTGCGCCTGGCGATCGCCGGCATCGACGCCGGGGACCGGCGCGCCGACCGTTGGGCGCAACAGTTCCGCGACCGGATGGCGGCGGCGCAACGCAGCGCGGAGTACGCGCATTTGCGCGAACTGGCGCGCTTCACCCTGGTGGTGGAAAGCAACCCGGCAGAAGCCCTGGCATTGGCGCGGGCGAACTGGCGCACCCAGAAAGAACCCGCCGACATGCACATCTACCTGGCGGCGGCGCGGGCCGCCGGCGAGCCCGGCGCGGCGGATGAGGTGCGCACCTTTATCGCCGAGCACGGCGTGCAGGACAGCCGTCTGGCGCCGTTCCTGAATAACGGTACGGAGGCCGGGCCATGATCAAGCTTATTACCGTACTGCTACTGATTCTTCCCACCCTGGCGCTGGGGCACAAACCCAGTGACAGTTACCTGACCATCAACGTGGAAGACGGCGGCACCCTGTCCGGACAGTGGGATATCGCACTGCGCGACCTGGAGCGGGCCGTGGGCGTGGACCAGAACCGCGATGCCCGGGTCACCTGGGGTGAACTGAAAGCGCGCCGCGCGGAACTGGAAGACCATATTCTCAGCCGGCTGACGGTAACCGCCCGGGATGGCGACCGCGAGCAGGTCTGCACACTCGACAGTGACGGCCTCAAAGTGGACGACCATGTGGACGGCGCCTATGCGGTGTTCCTGCTGTCGGGCGACTGCGGCCTGTCGCCACTGTCGCTGACACTGAACTACCGGCTGCTGTTCGACCGCGACGCCAGCCACCAGGGCCTGGTGGAAGTACGCTACGGAGATCAGCCCGGTCAGCCGGTGGCGCTCAGCAACCAGCACCGCGAGCAGACCCTGCGCCGCGATGGCAGCGGCGGCCTGGCGGCGCTGGCCACCTTCTTCTGGCAGGGCGTGCATCACATCCTGATCGGCTACGACCACATTCTGTTCCTGCTGACGCTGCTGTTTCCGGCGGTGCTGGTCTGGCGCCAGGGCGCCTGGCAGCCGAAAGAGTCCATGCGCGAGGCCCTGCTCACCACCCTGGGCATCGTGACCGCTTTCACCGTGACCCACTCGCTGACGCTGGCGCTGGCCTCCCTGGGGCTGGTCAATCTGCCCTCCTGGCTGGTGGAGTCCGCGATCGCCATCACCGTGGGGCTGGGCGCGTTGAGCAATCTGGCGCCGCGATATTTCCCGCGCCGCTGGGTCATGGCCCTGGTGTTCGGTCTGATCCACGGACTCGGCTTCGCCGCCGTGCTCGCCGATCTGGGACTGGACGGCGGCAGCCTGGTGCTGACCCTGCTGGGCTTTAACCTGGGTGTGGAAGCGGGGCAGGCGTTGATCGTGCTGGTGTTCGTGCCAGCCGCCTTTCTGGTACGGCGCACCGCCGCCTACCGGCGCTGGTTCGTGCCGATCGGCTCGGTGGCGATTATCGCCATCGCCACCGTCTGGGCGGTGGAGCGTCTGGCCGGTGCGCTGTAAGCGCCCCGGCGCGGCTCAAAGCCGGCGGATACCGTCGGGCTCGATGGCGATACGCCCCGCTTTGTAGAGCTTACCGATGGCCTGCTTAAAGGCGTTCTTGCTGCAGCCGAAGGCGGCGCGGATCGCCTCCGGGCTGCTTTTGTCGCCCAGGGCCAGGAAACCGTCCGACGCCTCCAGCCGCGCCAGGATGCGCTCGCCGAGCTGATCGCTCTTGGCGGCGCCGGGCGGGTCCAGCGTCAGGCTGAGACGGCCGTCGGCGCGCAGACGCTGCACATAGCCGGTGAAGCGCTGGCCGGGGCGCGGGGGCGCCACGCCGGGCGGCGCCTGCAGCAGGCCCCAATAGCGGTTGTCCACCGCCACCTTGTAGCCCAGGTCGGTGCTCTGCACCACCATCAGCGGCACCGCGTCGCCCTGACGATAGGCGTCGCAGGTGTCTTCCAGATGCCGGTCCAGCAGGGCGCTGGCGAACGGCCGTCCCTCGCGGTCGCGCACCACCTTGACCAGTTGCCAGCGGCCCACTTCCGGACGGTTGCCCTGTTCGGCGAACGGCAACAGCAGATCCTTGGGCAGGCCCCAGTCCAGAAACGCGCCCACGCGGCTGGTGTCCACCACGCGCAGGCGCGCCACTTCACCGGGCATCGCCTTGGGGCGGCCCAGGGTGGCGCGGGGGCGGCCGTCGCCGTCCTCGTAGAGAAACACTTCCAGTGCTTCGACGTCGCCGGCGTTGTCGGCCAGCTCGCGGGCGGGCAGCAGCACCTCGCCCAGATCTTCGCCGTCCAGCAACAGACCCGCGGGTATGCGTTTAAGCACCGTCAGGGTGCGGAGGGTACCGAGGAGCGTGCCGGGGGCGGTCATCGCGTTACCACATCAGGTCGTCGGGGATCGGATAGTCCGCGTAGGGGTCGTCTTCGTCCTGGACGTTACGGTCGTTAAGCAGGACCACGGCGGCCTCGTCGCGCTGGCGAATCTTCTCCGCCACCGTGGTGGGCACCAGCTCGTGGCCTTCGCCCAGGGCGACGATGGCGATCTGGCCACGGGCCAACTGGTCGCGCTGCGGCTCGGTGACATGCAGCTTCTTGATCTTTTTATCCTGCACGAACTGGTAAGCCACCTCGCCCCGGGCACGATCCAGACGGTGGGTCTCGATCAGCTGGCGGATCTGCGCGACGATTTCCCGCTCGCGCTGCTGCCGGTGGCGCTCCGCTTCCAGCTGGCGGTCTTTTTCCGCCTGCTCGGCGCGCTGGCGGCGGGCGCGCTCGGCCGGGTCCTCCAACTCGATTTCGCCACGCTTGGCGCGGTTGGCGTCTTCCTTCTTCTGCTGCTTGGCGCGGCGCGCCTTCTTTTTGTCCGCCAGCCCCGATTTAAGGAGCTGATCCTGCAACGAATTAGCCATGGGGGTTCCAATAACGAAAATTCAGGGATCAGGATAACGGAGCCGGGGCCCGCCTGCCTATCCACGGCGCGCGCTACTGCAGCGACGGCCCCTCGGGCGCCTCGCCGAGCAGCGGCTGGGCGCGGCGGAAGCGGGCATCATAACCGGGTTGCCAGGGAAACACCCCGTTCGGGTCCGGCCACACCATTTGCAGCGCCGGATACGGCGCNGGCAGNTCGGCGTAGAACCAGTTGGCGTANCCCAGATACTCGTTGTAGGCNGGCAGCGCCACCGGCAGGAACACCACNTCCAGNCCGTCGGCGATGTCGCCNTAGACCTGGAACGGCCGCANACGGCGCCCCAGGCCGGTGATGCCCACGGCGGCGCTNTCCAGCAGGCGGCTGGCCAGGGTGTCCTTGAGGCCCACCACGATCAGTTCCGGGTGGTCCCGNTTGAGGAAGTGCCCCAGCGTNAAGGCNTAGCCCGGCTCGCCGGCGGCGCCGTCCACGCTGAGGTGNTGCCAGCCCTTGCGTTCGATGCGGGCCAGCAGTTGTTTGTCCTGTTCGTCTTCCGGCNGCGGNTAGCGGAAGCCCTCGGGCATTTCATCGAGAAACATGGCTNCNCTCTTTNTTGGGGCCGCCGCGCGNTANGGNANGCGCGGCGCTCGACGTTGGCAGCGGCGCAGCTTACCAGAATCGTCCTACTTGGTATGCGGCGGGGTGGATGCAATACTGGCGCGGTGCGCTTTGATACTTTCTTATTAGAGACAGAGGACCCCGTATTATGAAAAAAATTACCCTGATGGCCGGCCTGGCCGCGCTCTCCGCCGCCCCGTTCGCCCAGGCGGCGCCGCTTGTTGACGTGTACGCCGGCGGCTACGCCTGGAGCCCGGAGACCTCCGGCAACATCGCCTCCGGCAGCAACGACATCGACATGGAGGACGATCTGGGCTTTGACGACTCCGACCAGACCGTGATTTACGTGGGTCTGGAACACGCGGTGCCGGTACTGCCCAATGTGCGCCTGCGCTACATGGACCTCTCCGACGACGCCAGCAACCAACTCAATGAAACCATTACCTTTAACGGCGAGGCGTTCCCGGTCGCCACCACCGTGGTCTCCGAGTACGACATGGAAATGCTGGACGGCACCTTCTACTGGAGCCCGCTGGACAACGTGGTGAAGCTGGATCTGGGCCTGACCGTGCGGCAGATGGACGCGGACTTCACCATCCGCTCGCAGACGGTCGGCAACGTGGCGTCGGAAAGCGCCAGCGAAACCTTCCCGCTGGCCCACGGCGCGATACGCGCCAACCTGCCGCTCACCGGCGTGTACGTGGGCGGGGAAATCAACGCCATTGAGTATGACGGCAGCGGCATGCGTGATTTCGACGCGCACATCGGCTGGCAGTCGGACTTCCTGCTCGGCGTGAAAGCGGGCTACTCCCGCCTGGAAGTGGAGTTGGACGACGTCAGCGGCCTGGACTCCGATCTGGAGATCGGCGGCCCTTACCTGGCGGCCACCTTCCGCTTCTGAGCCGCATCGCCGGGCGGGCGCCCGGCGGTCACCACTCCTTCTGAAGACGCTCGATACGGGCGTCTTTTTGTTCCCAGAGATCGCTCACCCAGCGCTGCACGCCGGCGCGAAACGCCGCATCCTCCTGGTAATCGCCGGCCCACAGCGCCGGATCCAGGTTGTGGGTGCGCACGTCGACAATCACCCGGTCCAGCTGACCGCTGAGCAGCGCCCAGAAGCCGGGCGGCTTGCCCTCTGGATAGGCGATGGTCACGTCCAGCAGCGCATCCAGATCGTCGCCCAGCGCCGCCATCACGAACGCCACGCCGCCGGCCTTTGGCCGCAGCAGATGTTTGTAGGGGGATTGCTGGCGAGCCTGTTTTTCCGGGGTGCAACGGGTGCCTTCCAGAAAATTGACCACGGTGACCGGCATGTCCGCGAACTTCTCGCAAGCCGCCTTGGTGATCTCCAGATCCTTGCCCTTGAGCTCCGGGCGCTTTTCCAGCAGCTCTTTGGAGTAGCGCTTCATGAACGGGTAGTCCAGGGCCCAGAACGCCAGCCCCAGAAACGGCACCCAGATCAGCTCTTTCTTGAGGAAGAATTTGAAGTACGGGGTTTTGCGGTTGAAGGTCTGCACCAGGGCGGCGATGTCCACCCAGGACTGATGGTTGCAGACCACCAGGTAGGAGGTGTCGCTGCGCAGCTTCTGGTCGCCGCGGATATCCCAACGGGTGGGCGTCATCAGCGCGAAGATCGCCTTGCAGATTTCCGCCCAGGTCTCGGCGATCCACATCACCCCCCGGGAGCAGGCGGCCTTGGCCTGCTTGCCGGGCAGCACCACTTTGAACAGGGCGATCAGCATCATCGGGCCGATCAACGTCAGCGTATTGAGCAGCAACAACGAAAATGTGATGGCGCCGGTCAGCAGGGCCCGCATCAGGTGAACTCCCTATCCCCAAAACGAACTCGGATCATAGCCAAACCGGCGAACACGCCCAAGACCGTCCTTGTATTGAATTGTTGATCCGCCTAGCGGGCCTCCACCGTCATCACGTCCACGTTCTGGAAGCCGCGCGGCAGCTTGGCGCCACGCCGGCCACGTTCACCGTGGTAGTGCTCCAGATCGCTGGCCTTCAGACTCAGATGACGCTTGCCGGCGTGGATCACCAGGGTGTCGGCGGCGCCCAGAACCTGTACATCCTGAACGAACTCCACGCGTTCGGCGACGCGGGCGGCGGGGATCGCCATCATTTTGTTACCTTTACCGCGCGCCATTTCGGGCAGATCGCGCACCGGGAACACCAGCAGGCGGCCCTCGTTGGAGACCAGCGCGATCAGGTCACTGTCCGGATCGCTGACCGCTCGCGGCGGCTGCACCTTGGCGCCCTTGGGCACGTTCAGCACGCTCTTGCCGGCTTTCTTGTTGGCCAGCAGGTCCGCGTAACGCACCACGAAGCCGTAGCCCGCGTCCGTGCTCATCAGGTAGGCGTCTTTTTCCTGGCCCATGATGGCGGCCACGAAGCCGGCGCCGGAGGGCGGGCTGACCCGACCGGACAGGGGCTCACCCTGGCCGCGCGCGCTGGGCAGGGTATGCGCCAGCAGCGAGTAACTGCGCCCGGTGGTGTCCAGGAAGCAGACCGACTGGTTGGACTTGCCGCGCGCGGACGCCAGGTATTTGTCCCCGGCTTTGTAACTCAAGCCCACCACGTCCACGTCGTGGCCCTTGGCGGAACGCACCCAGCCTTTTTCCGACAGCACCACGGTGACCGGATCGGCGCCCACCAGATCCGCCTCGTCCAGGGCCTTGGCGTCTTTGCGCTCGACTAGCGGTGAGCGGCGGTCGTCGCCGAAGTTGTCGGCGTCTTCCTTGAGCTCCTTGGCGATCAGCTTCTTCATTTTCGCCGGTGAACCCAGGGTCTCTTCCAGCTTGTCCCGTTCCTCGGCGAGCTCATCCTGCTCGCCCTTGATCTTCATTTCCTCGAGCCGGGCCAAGTGGCGCAGCTTCAGTTCCAGGATCGCTTCCGCCTGGCGGTCGCTGAGCCCGAAGCGCTCCATCAGCACCGGCTTGGGCGCATCCTCCCGGCGGATGATCTCGATCACCTCGTCGATGTTCAGGTAGGCGATCAACAGACCTTCCAGCAGGTGCAGGCGGTCCAGCACCTTGTCCAGACGGTGCTGCAGCCGCCGGCGCACGGTGACCATGCGGAACTGCAGCCACTCGTTGAGAATCATGTCCAGGCTTTTCACCTGGGGGCGCTCATCGATGCCGATCATGTTCAGGTTGACCCGGTAATTCTTTTCCAGGTCGGTGGTGGCGAACAGGTGGCCCATCAGTTGCGCGATATCCACCCGGTTGGAGCGCGGCGTAATGATCAGACGGGTGGGGTTTTCGTGGTCGGATTCGTCGCGCAGGTCGCTGACCATGGGCAGCTTTTTCTTCTGCATCTGGTCGGCGATCTGCTCCAGCACCTTGGCGCCGGATACCTGATAGGGCAGCGCGGTGATCACGATGTCGTTTTCCTCGCGCTCATAGACGGCGCGCTGCTTGAGGCTGCCCTTGCCTTCCGCGTACATGCGGATGATGTCGTTGCGCGGCGTGATGATTTCCGCCTCGGTGGGGAAATCCGGGCCTTTGATGTATTCGAGCAGGTCGTCCAGGGAGGCCCCCGGATCCTTGAGCAGATGAATGCACGCCTGCGCCACCTCGCGCAGATTGTGCGGCGGTATGTCGGTGCTCATGCCCACGGCAATGCCGGTGGTGCCGTTGAGCAGCACATTGGGCAGCCGCGCCGGCAGCAGCTTGGGCTCGTCCATGGTGCCGTCGAAGTTGGGCACCCATTCCACCGTGCCCTGCCCCAGCTCGGCGAGCAGCACTTCCGCGTACGGCGCCAGCTTGGATTCGGTGTAGCGCATGGCGGCGAAGGATTTCGGGTCGTCCGGGCTGCCCCAGTTGCCCTGGCCGTCCACCAGCGGGTAACGGTAGCTGAACGGCTGCGCCATCAGCACCATGGCCTCGTAACAGGCGGAGTCGCCGTGGGGATGGAACTTACCCAGCACGTCGCCCACGGTACGGGCGGACTTCTTGTACTTGGCGGTGCTCTTCAGGCCCAGTTCGCTCATCGCGTAGACGATGCGCCGCTGCACCGGCTTCAAGCCGTCGCCGATCTTCGGCAACGCCCGGTCCATGATCACGTACATGGAATAGTCCAGGTACGCTTTTTCGGTGTAGTCCCTGAGGGACAGGTCTTCGAAATCGTCTGCCATCTTTTATACTTCCGCCAGGTTGCCTTTCTCTTCCAGCCAGTTCTTGCGGTCGGAGGCGCGCTTCTTGCTGAGCAGCATGTCCATCAACTGATGGGTGTCGTCGGCACCGTCCACACTCAGACGCACCAGCCGGCGGGTGTCACGGGCCATGGTGGTTTCGCGCAGTTGCATGGGGCTCATCTCGCCCAGGCCCTTAAAGCGGGTGACGCTGACCTTGCCGCGTTTCTTTTCCGCCTTGATGCGGTCCAGCACGCCGGCGCGCTCCTCCTGGTCCAGGGCGTAATAGACGTCCTTGCCCACATCGATGCGGTACAGCGGCGGCATCGCCACGAACACATGGCCGCCGCGCACCAGTGCCGGAAAGTGACGCAGGAACAGGGCGCACAGCAGGGTGGCGATGTGCAGGCCGTCGGAGTCCGCATCGGCGAGGATGCAGACCTTGCCGTAGCGCAGGCCGCCCAGGTCGTCGCTGCCCGGCTCGATGCCCAGCGCCACGGCGATATCGTGGATTTCCTGGCTGCCCAGCACCTCCGCCGGGTCCACCTCCCAGGTGTTCATGATCTTGCCGCGCAGCGGCATGATCGCCTGGTAGACCCGGTCGCGGGCCTGCTTGGCGGAGCCGCCGGCGGAGTCCCCTTCCACCAGGAAGATTTCACTCTGTGCCGGATCATCGCTGGTGCAGTCCGCCAACTTACCGGGCAACGCCGGGCCGCTGGTGACCTTCTTGCGGGTGACTTTTTTGGCGGCGCGCAGCCGTTTCTGGGCGTTGTTGATGCACAGTTCGGCGAGCCGTTCCGCCTCGTCGGTGTGCTGGTTAAGCCACAGGGAAAAGGCGTCCTTGACCACACCGGACACGAACGGCGCGGTCTGCCGGGAGCTGAGCCGCTCCTTGGTCTGGCCGGCGAACATGGGGTCCTGCATTTTCACGCTGAGCACGTAGCAGGCGCGGTCCCAGATGTCCTCGGGGGTAAGTTTGACGCCGCGCGGCAGCAGGTTACGGAACTCACAGAATTCGCGCATCGCTTCCAGCAGCCCGGAGCGCAGGCCGTTCACATGGGTGCCGCCCTGGGTGGTGGGAATCAGGTTCACGTAGGATTCGGTGACCAGCTCGCCGCCCTCGGGCAGCCACAGTACCGCCCAGTCCACCGCTTCGGTGTCGCCGTTCATGGCGCCCTCGAAGGGCTCCGCGGGCACGCGCTCCCAGCCCCGGGTGCTGTCGACCAGGTATTCCACCAGGCCGTCGGCGAACTGCCAGGTTTCGGTCTCGTCGGTGTGCTTGTTCTCCAGGGTCACCATCAGCCCGGGGCACAGCACCGCCTTGGCGCGCAGCAGGTGGCGCAGGCGCGGCACCGAAATGTTCGGCGAATCGAAATATTTTTCGTCCGGCCAGAAGCGCATCATGGTGCCGGTGTTGCGCTTGCCCACCGTGTCCACCACTTCCAGATCGGCGGTCTTTTCGCCGCCGGCGAATTCGATGCGGTGCACCTCGCCGTCGCGTTTGACGAACACTTCCAGCTTTTTCGACAGGGCGTTGACCACCGACACACCGACGCCGTGCAGGCCGCCGGAGAACTGGTAGTTCTTATTGGAGAATTTACCGCCGGCGTGCAGCGTCGCCAGGATCACTTCCACCCCGGGCTTCTTCTGCACCGGGTGCGGATCCACCGGCATGCCGCGGCCGTCGTCTTCCACTTCCACGCCCCCGTCCTTGAGCAGGGTGACGCGGATGCTTTTGGCGTGCCCGGCCAGGGCCTCGTCCACGGAGTTGTCCACCACCTCCTGGATCAGGTGGTTGGGACGGCTGGTGTCGGTGTACATACCCGGGCGTTTACGCACCGGCTCCAGGCCCGAAAGGACCTCGATATTCTCGGAGGTATAGGTGTTGGCCATAAATCTCTAATCGGTATGAATTCAGGTATCCGGCGTCAGGCGAATGCCGCAAAAGCGCAACACTAGCGGAATAAAGGCGTCGAAGTCATCAAAACCGTGGCTTCCGCCCAGGCCCCGGAAAAGGTGGCAGTCGGCGTAATATTCCCAGCCGTCGCGCCAGTCCAGGGATTCGTCCCCGGTCTGGGTCAGCAGCAGCATCTGCTCGGGTTTGCTGATCGCCTCGACCTGGTAGTGGCGGAGCTCGTCGAGCCAGGCGGGATCGAACTGGTACGCCTCGCCGCTGTGGTAGTTATGATTGATACCTGTGTATTTGTCCAGTAGTTGCCAGGGGCGGACCGCCGGATTGACCACCGTGGTGATCAGATCGTGGTGCTCGGCCAGCCAGGTGGCGTAGAAACCGCCCAGGGACGAGCCCAGCAACGCCACCGGGCCGGCCCCGGCGATGGTGGCTTCCAGGGTCGCCATGGCTTTCCGGGGCTGCGGGTCCAGTGCCGGCACGTGCAACCGGTGGCCGGCGCCGTGGCGCTCGAAGTAATCACGCAACAACCCGGCCTTCCAGGATTGCGGCGAACTGTTGAAACCATGGATATAGATCAGGGATATGTCGGACATGAAGAGCCACCCGTCGCGTAAACGGCCTCACTCTTCACTATCAACTGTTAACTATCAACTGTTAACTGCTTCAGTAGCCTTTTACCGACATATCCACTTCGAAGTGGATGCCTTCCACCCGGCTGACGGCCGTGTCGATGCCGCCGTCGGCGTGCAGATCCAGCCAGCGATAGCCGGGGCTGGTGTCGTCCACGGCGAAATCCGCACTGCCGGGTTTGAACTGCACGCAGGTGCTGGGCACCGCCAGCAGCCGCACCCCGTTGCGGGTGTCGTCGTATTCCTGGTGCACATGGCCCCAGAGGATGCCCCGCACCCGGGGGTGGGCGTCGATCACCTCGAAGAAGCGTTCCGCGCTGCCCACCAGCTGGGTGTCCAGCCATTCGCTGCCCATCGGCACCGGGTGGTGGTGCAGGCACACCAGCAGATGCTCGCCGGCGGCGTCGCGCAGGGCCTCGTCCAGGAACTTGAGGTCCTCGTCGAACAGGTCGCCGGGCACCTCGCCGGGGATGGTGGAATCCAGCAGCACCAGGGTCCAGTTGCCGATGTCCGCCACGCAGGGGCTGACCCGGTTATCCTGGCCGCGCAGGGCGCGCAGCATGGGCGCCGGTTTATCGTGGTTGCCTTCCAGCCAGTAGATCGGCGCGCGGAACCCGGACAGGGTTTTCGCCAACCGCTGGTAGGATTCGTAGGAGCCGTCCTGCGACAGATCGCCGGTGGCGAGTATCAGGTCCATATCAGGCTGTTCGCGGCGTACCCGGTCCAGCACCGCCTCGAGACTGAACTGCGTGTTCAGGCCCAAAAGCTTGCCGTCGGTATCCGCGAAAAGGTGAAAATCGGACAGCTGCACTACCCGCAGCGGCTGAACCGGATGCGTCAAAATCCCCGCTCCCGTTGTAATCGTGATCCCGATACCCGCGCGCGTCCCAAGCACGCCGGCCCCGCCTCGACCAAACTCTCGGCCCGCCCTTTTCCCCCAGGAAAATACGACGTCAGTTGGTTATATCGAAGATGATGGCAGTTGGCCAGGAAGGCGGTTCCGAATTCGGAACCATTGCTCGTTTTATTCAGTGCCGGAACGCCGCCAGGGCTCGCCGGAGGCACGGCCAAAATCATGCACATGGGCCAGCCATTCGCCCAGAAAGCGGTTCCATTGGGCTTTTTCGTCGCGCTGGTGCATGTGGCTGTTGGGGTAGGGATAGCGGGCCTGGACCCGCCGGAACGGCGTCGCCTCGGTGACTTCCGCCACCCGCGCGTCGTGGTACAAACGCACCGTCAGCCGGGGCGCCGGCATGGCGTCGTGCAGGGCCTGATCCTCGAAACGCAGGGTGGTGGTGTACGGCGCCCGCTCCAGAACCCGGATGCTGACCGTGCGCGGGCGCTCTTCGCCGAGCGACACGTCCAGGCTGTCGCGGTCGCCGAGCGCGCGCATCAGCGGCAGCAGGCGGGCGTAGTTCCACTCGCACTGCGCCATCAGATCACGGAAGTCGAGGCGGTAGCGGCGCGGACGGCTCATGACGCGGCGCCCCATTCCCGGTCCAGCGCGTCACGGTGCAGCAGCAGCCACTGCAGGGTGATCAGCGAGGCGGCGTTGTCCACCCGGCCGCTGCGCAGCAGGGCCTCCACCTCGGACACCGGGCGCACCACCACGCGAATGTCCTCGTTTTCCTCGACCACGCCGTGCACGCCGCCGGCGTTGCTCAGATCGGCGCGGCCCACGAACACCTGCAGGCGCTCGTTGGAGCCGCCGGGGCTGGGCATGTAATGGGCCACGCGCTTCATCTCGCCGATTTCCACGCCCGCCTCTTCACGCGCCTCCCGGCGCACCAGATCCGCCACCGGCTCGCCTTCCTTGTCCGCCAGACCGGCGATCAGCTCCAGGCACCAGGGGGTGTCGCGCCAGTCCAGGGCGCCGACCCGGAACTGCTCGACCATCAGAATCTCACCCCGCTGCGGGTCGTAGGGCAGCACCGCCGCCGCCGGCGGGCGCACGAACAGCTCGCGCTGCATGGTGCCGCTCCAGCCGCCGTCGAACAGGCGATGGCGCAGATGCAGCCGGTCCAGGCGGAAGAAGCCCTGGAACGGGGTTTCCCGTTTCAGGACTTCCACGTCCCCGGCGGTGAATCGCGGCGTGGGGTCATTCATCGGCTTTGTGATAAAGCTCCGCTCCCTTTTCCATGAACTCCCGGGATTTTTCCTGCATGCCCTCCTCGGCCTCCTGGGCCGCGGCGTAGTCGCGCACTTCCTGGCTGATCTTCATGGAGCAGAACTTGGGTCCGCACATGGAACAGAAGTGCGCCACCTTGTGGGCTTCCTTGGGCAGGGTTTCGTCGTGGAAGGCACGCGCCCGGTCCGGGTCCAGCCCCAGGTTGAACTGGTCTTCCCAACGGAATTCGAAACGCGCCTTGGAGATGGCGTTGTCGCGCAGCTGGGCACCGGGCACGCCCTTGCCCAGATCGGCGGCGTGGGCGGCGATCTTGTAGGTGATGATGCCTTCCTTCACGTCATCCCGGTTAGGCAGGCCCAGGTGCTCCTTGGGGGTCACGTAGCAGAGCATGGCGGTGCCGTACCAGCCGATCATGGCGGCGCCGATGGCGCTGCTGATGTGGTCGTAGCCCGGGGAGATATCCAGCGTCAGCGGGCCGAGGGTATAGAACGGCGCCTCGTCGCAATGCTTGATCTGCTCATCCATGTTTTCCTTGATCATGTGCATGGGCACGTGACCAGGGCCTTCGATCATCACCTGCACGTCGTGCTTCCAGGCGATCTTGGTGAGCTCGCCCAGGGTGCGCAGCTCGGAGAACTGCGCTTCGTCGTTGGCGTCGGCCACCGAGCCGGGGCGCAGACCGTCGCCGAGGCTGAAGGTGACGTCGTAGGCCTTCATGATCTCGCAGATTTCCTCGAAATGGGTGTAGAGGAAACTCTCCTTGTGGTGGGCCAGGCACCACTTGGCCATGATCGAACCGCCCCGCGAAACAATGCCGGTGACGCGCTTGGCGGTCATCGGCACGTAGCGCAGCAGCACGCCGGCGTGGATGGTGAAGTAGTCCACGCCCTGCTCGGCCTGCTCGATCAGGGTGTCGCGGTAGATCTCCCAGGTCAGATCCTCGGCCACGCCGTTGACCTTCTCCAGCGCCTGATAGATCGGCACGGTGCCGATCGGCACCGGCGAGTTGCGCAGAATCCACTCGCGGGTTTCGTGGATGTTCTGCCCGGTGGAGAGGTCCATCACCGTGTCGCCGCCCCAGCGGGTGGCCCAGGTCATCTTGGACACTTCTTCCTCGATCGAGGAGGTCACCGCCGAATTGCCGATGTTGGCGTTGATCTTGGTGAGGAAGTTACGGCCGATGATCATCGGCTCGATTTCCGGGTGATTCACGTTGGCGGGAATCACCGCGCGGCCACGGGCCACCTCGTCACGGACGAATTCCGGGGTGATCTCGGCGGGAATCGAGGCGCCGAAACTCTGCCCGGGATGCTGATCGGTGGGCAGGCCCGCGTCGCGGTGCTCACGCAACTTCTGATTTTCCCGGATGGCGATGTATTCCATCTCCGGGGTGACGATACCCTGGCGGGCATAGTGCATCTGCGACAGGTTGCGGCCGGCCTTGGCGCGGCGCGGCGCGCGAATATGCGGGAAGCGCAGCCCCTCGGTGGCCAGGTCACGGGCGCGCCGGCGGCCGTATTCGCTGGTCAGGCCGTCCAGCTGCTCGCTGTCGCCGCGCTCCTCGATCCAGGCGGCGCGCACCGGCTCCAGGCCCTTGCGGATATCAATCTTCGCATCCGGGTCGGTATAGGGGCCGGAGGTATCGTAAACCGCCAGGGGCGGGTTATCCTCGAACTTGCCGCCGGCCAGGGGCGTCGGATGTTGACGGATTTCACGCATCGGCACCCGGATGTCTTGCCGGCTGCCGGTCACATAAATTTTTCTTGAACCGGCGATGGGTTGGCAGGCTTCATCAATGGCGTTGGATACGGCGTGACGTTGCTCGTCTGGCACGGTCGGCCTCCAGGCAGTGGTGTAAGTGGGGAGGAAGGCGCCGCCGGTCGTTAAGACCAGCATGACACTGGCCCAACACGGGCTGGGCGAACGCCAACACTATACGCCAGCGCCTCAAAGTCGAACAACCGCACCCGTGTGACCGGAACCGGTAGGCAACAGGAGTGTCAATCCCTTTTACTTGCCATTACCATACTGGCCAGTTCACCTTTAAAAAAACCGTTACCAACCATGGACAATGCAATGAAGCGGAGCCCGATAACGCCCCTGAGTCTGCTGCTGGCCACCCTGGCCGCGGGCGGCGCCCAGGCCGCGGACCTCACCAATGTCGCCAACGCCGCCTGGGATTACGACGGTACCTGGCGCGCCGACCGCCAGACCTGGGAAGCGGATCAGGAAACGCTGGTACAGGGGCGGGCCGCGCTGCTGCCGACCATCGATGCCAGCCACCGCCATTCGGAAATCAACCAAACCTACGAATCGACGGGTGACCTGGAGATAGACGGTAGATCCCGTTCCACCTCGGTGACGCTAACGCAACCGCTGTTCCGCCTGGATGCCTTCTACGGCTACAAGGAAGCCAAGTCGCTGACCTCCGTAGCCCAGGCCGAGTTCTACCAGNCCCGNCAGGATTTCGTNCTGCGCGTGGCGCNGGGCTACTTCGGCGTGCTGCGCGCCTGGGANACCCTGGTGTCCGCCCAGGCCGAGGAGAAGGCGATCCGCCGGCAGCTGGAGCAGTCCCAGGAACGTTTCGACGTGGGCCTGGTGGCGAGCACCGACGTGGAAGAGGCACGCGCCGCCTACGACCTGACCCGGGTCAACCTGATCGTCGCCGAGCAGGAATTCGACATCGCCCGCGACCAGCTGGAAACCCTCACCGGCCGTCAGTGGGACACCCTGGCGGAACTGCGTGACGACCTGCCCATGGAAGGCCCGCAACCGGCGGACATGAGCGCCTGGATCGATAAGGCCGCGTACCAGAATCCGCAGATTCTCGCCGCCCGCTACAGCGCCAAAGCAGCGGGTTTTACGGCCGACCGACAACTGGGGGCCATGCTTCCAAAGGTTCAGTTGTTCGCTGAGTATCAACACAACCACAATACCGATCCAAGCGTCTCGGGGGGCGACCCCGGCAATCAACTCACGCAATTCTACTCGACGCAACCGGACACTAATTCAAAGACTATCGGCATTGAAGTAACCGTGCCGCTGTTCCGCGGTGGCGGCCTCAACAGCCAGCGCAAGCAGGCGGCCCTGCTCGCCGACGCCGCCGGCCAGCGGTACCAGCAGACGATCCGCGACATCAGCCAGCAGGCGCGCACCTTCTACCGCACCGTGGAAGCGGACGCCCTGCGCGTGGAAGCGCGCCGCCAGGCGATCCGCTCCACCCGCTCGGCCCTGGAAGCGACCCAGTCCGGCTACGAAGTGGGCACCCGCAACGTGGTCGACGTACTCAACGCCCAGCAGGCGCTGTACGCCGCCCAGCGGGACTACGCCAACGCCCGCTACGACTACATCCTCGACACTCTGACCCTGAAATCAGCGGCCGGTGAACTGGACGTGGAAGATCTGGTGGCGGTGAACGAATGGCTGTCCGACGAGGAAACCCTGGATCTCTATAATCCGGACCTGGAAGGCCAGAGCGAGGAACAGATGGTGACACCGCGCTGAAGCGCGCCCCGGTTGGCGGCCACCACGGCCGCCGCCGCCTCGCCCAGACGCCGGCGTTCGTCGGCGTCGTCCAGCAAGGCCCCGACCCGCGACGCCAGAGCGTCCGCATCCGCGACCCGCGACAGGGCACCGGCCCGGTCCAGCAGATCCGCGATGGCGGTGAAATTATGCAGATGCGACCCGGTCAGCACCGGCACGCCCCAGGCCGCCGGCTCCAGCAGGTTGTGTCCGCCCACCGGCACCAGCGAACCGCCCACGAAGGCCACATCGGCGGCACCGAACAGCATCAGCAGCTCGCCCATGGTATCCGCCAGATAGAGGCTCACCGCCGCGTCCACCTGGTCGCCGCGGCTGCGCCGGGCCACGGTCATGCCGTGCCGGGCGCCCAGCCCGGCCACCTCGTCGAAACGCTCCGGGTGACGGGGCACCAGTATCAGCAGCGCGTCGGGGTGCCGCTCAAGCAGCCGTCGATGGGCCGCCAGCACCGGCTCGTCCTCGCCGGGGTGGGTGCTGGCCGCGATCCACACCGGCCGCGCCGCGAAGCGCTGGCGCAGCGCCGCCGCCTGGTCGCGTAACGACTCGCCGAGGGTGAGATCGAATTTAACGCTGCCGTTAACGCGAATCCGCTCCGGGTCGGCGCCCAGCGCCTGGAAACGGTCCGCTTCCGCCCGGGTCTGCACCGCCAGCAGGTCGAAGCGCGCCAGCATCGGCCGCACCAGCTTCGGCAGGCGCCGGTAACCGCGATAGCTGTTCTCGGACAGGCGCCCGTTCATCAGCAACAGCCGGGCCCCGTGGGCCTTGGCGGCGGCGCACAGGTTGGGCCACAGCTCGGTTTCCAGAATCACCACCAGGCGCGGATCGAAGGCACGCCAGAAACGCCGGTAGGCGGCGGGCAGCTCCCAGGGGCAATAGACGTGGGTGACCCGGTCCCCGAACAGCGCCCGGACCCGCTCCGAGCCGGTGGGCGTGGTGGTGGTCACCACCAGCGGCGTGTCCGGGTGGCGCGCCAGCAACGCCTCGATCAGCGGCGCCGCCGCCAGGGTTTCCCCCACGGACACGGCGTGAACCCAGACGCTGCCGCGCAGCCGGTCGCGCCCGAGCCCCAGGGCCAGACGCTCCCGCCAGCGGCGCCGGTACGCCGGCGCGCGGCGGCCACGCCACCAAAGGCGCGCGAACAGGAGCGGCAACAAAGCGTACCAAAGTAACGAATAGAGCAAGCGCATGGGCGATTCCGTCGGACCTCGAAGGCCGGACACCTGACGTCCGACCCGGCCGGCTATGCTAGCATAGCCGCGCATTCCATCGATGGTGATCCATGAGCGTGAGCGTGACTTCCCCGGTGTTGAAACCGGACATCCTGATCTTCGGCGGCGGCATCGCCGGTCTGTGGCTGATCAACCACCTGCAGCAGCGCGGTTATCAGTGCCTGCTGCTGGAGACCGGCACCCTGGGCGGCGCCCAGACCCTGGCCAGCCAGGGCATCATCCACGGCGGCCTGAAATACGCCCTGGGCGGCACCCTCTCCAGCGAATCCGAGGCCATCGCCGGCATGCCGGACCGCTGGCGCCAGGCCATCGCCGGTCAGGGCCCGGTGGATCTGAGCGGTCTGCGGGTGCTCAGCGACACCCAGAACCTCTGGTCCGCCGGTTCCGTGGCCAGCCGCATGACCACCTTTTTCGCCAGCCGCATGCTGCGCGGGCGCATCGAAAAACTGAAGCGCCCGGACTTTCCCTCCGCCCTGGCGGACCGCCGCTTCAAGGGTCAGGTCTACCGCCTGGACGATCTGGTGGTGGACACCGAAAGCCTGCTCGAGGTGCTCACCGCGCCGGTGCGCGACCGTCTGCTGCACTTCGACCCGGCGCGCCACCCGCTGAGCTGGAACCAACGCGGCCTGGAAGCGGTGGCGCTGGACGGCGTGCGCATCGAACCGAAGCTGACCGTGCTGGCCGCCGGCGAAGGCAACGCCGGCCTGCTGCAGGACGCGCAGAAAGCCGAGCTGTTCCCCAGTGAAGCGGCGCAGAGCCGGCCCCTGAAAATGGTGCTGCTGAAGCACCGCCTCGGCCACCGCCTCTACGCCCACTGCGTGGGCACCAGCAACAAGCCCCGGCTCACCGTCACCACCCACGACATGAAGGACGGCAGCCTGGTCTGGTACCTGGGCGGCGACCTGGCGGAAAAGGGCGTGGAGCGCAGCGACGCCCAGCAGCTGGACGCGGCGCGCCGCGAGCTGGATGAACTGTTCCCCTGGCTGGACTTCGCCGACGCCGAGCTGGCGCTGATGGACGTGGCCCGCGCCGAGCCGCGCCAACAGGGTCTGGCCAAGCCGGACAACGCCTACGCCCGGCGCGACCGGGATCTGGTCATCACCTGGCCCACCAAACTGACGCTGGCGCCGGACCTGGGTGACCGGGTGGAAGCCCTGATCCAGGAACGGGGCCTGGAAGCCGGCGCGCCGCTGCCGCCGATCCCGGAGGAGCTGCGACGGGCCGACATCGGCCGGCCACAGTGGCACCGCCTGTTCGGGGAGCAAGGCTGATGGCGTTTCTCCGCGAACTGGGCGACACCGGCCTGACGGTCAGCGCGCTGGGCCTGGGCACGGTCAAGATCGGCCGCGACCAGGGGGTGAAGTATCCCACCCCGTTTTCGATTCCCGACGACGACGCGGTGCGCGACCTGCTGGCCCGCGCCCGCGAGCTGGGCATCAATCTGATCGACACCGCGCCCGCCTACGGCCGCAGCGAAGAGCGCCTCGGCCAGTTGCTGCGCGACCGCCAGGACTGGGTGATCGTCTCCAAGGTGGGGGAGGAATTCAGCGACGGCGACAGCCACTTTGACTTCTCCCCGGCGCACACCCGGGCTTCGGTGGAGCGCAGCTTGCGGCGGCTGAACACCGACTACCTGGACTGCGTGCTGATTCACTCCGACGGCAACGATCTGGACGTGCTGCGCAGCGGCGCCCTGGAAACGCTGGAGGCGATGAAACAGGCCGGCCTGATCCGCGCCATCGGCATGTCCACCAAAACCGTGGCCGGCGGCCTGGAGACGCTGCGACGCAGCGACGTGGCGATGGTCACCTACAACCTGAAGCAGGACGACGAGCGACCGGTGATCGACCACGCCGCCGCCCACCACAAAGGCATCCTGATCAAGAAAGCCTTCGCCAGCGGCCACCTGGCCGACGACCTGCCCGACCCGGTGCAGGCCAGCCTCAACAAGGTGCTCGGCACCGCCGGCGTCAGCGCCGTGATCGCCGGCACCGTCAACCCCGCCCACCTGGAAGAAAACGTCCGCAAGGCCCGCCTCGCCTGCGGCGACCCGGCCTGAGGGAGCGGGCTCGCTCCCATAGGCCTTTGTATTTCGGCGCGCGCCCCGATATTGCATACTGTGCGGTCCCTGAACAGGGCTGAAGCAGGCGGGTAAATGATCGACTGGGACAATATCGACACGGTGCTGCTGGACATGGACGGCACGCTGCTGGATCTGGCCTTCGACAACTGGTTCTGGCAGCGCCACGTACCCGAGCAGTACGCGCTCAGCCGCGGCCTGGACTACGCCGAGGCGGAGCGGATTCTGCACGATTGGATCGAGAGCCACCTGGGCACCCTGAACTGGTACTGCCTGGATTTCTGGACCCGGGAGCTGGGGCTGAACATCAGCGCGCTGAAACGCGCCGCGGCGGACCGCATCGCCGTGCGGCCGGGCGCCGAGGCGTTCCTGGCCGCTCTGGCGGACGGTCCCAAGCGGGTGATCATGGTGACCAACGCGCACCGCGACGCCCTGGATCTGAAGCTGGAGCGCACCGGCATAGACCGCTATTTCGATGCGCTGGTGTCCAGCCACGATTACGGCCACGCCAAGGAGGCCCAGGCGTTCTGGCGGCAGCTGAGCCACAGCCATCCGTTCGACCCGGCCCGGGCCCTGTTGGTGGACGACTCCCTGCCGGTGCTGCATTCCGGCCGCCTGTTCGGCCTCGGCCATCTGGCCAGCATCCGCCAGCCGGATTCCAGCCTGCCGGCCCGGGAACACACCGACCCCTTCCCGGCCATCGACGACTTCCTGCGGGTGCTGCCGTGAGCGAGGGGGCGCGCATTGATTCCTGGCTGTGGGCGGCCCGTTTCTTTAAAACCCGCAGCCTGGCCAAACAGGCCATCGAGGGCGGCAAGGTGCAGGTCGACGGCGCCAAGGCCAAGCCCAGCAAGGCGGTGCAGCCCGGCGACGTGCTCGACATCCGCAAGGGCGACCAGCGCTGGACCGTGGTGGTGGAGGCGGTGGCCAGCAAGCGGGGCCCGGCCCGGGTGGCCGAAAGCCTGTACCGGGAAACCGAGGAAAGCGTGGCCGCCCGGCAGCAGTCCGCCGAGCAGAAACGCCTGGCCCGCATGGCCGCGCCGGTGCCCGACCACAAACCCAGTAAAAAGGAGCGCCGCGACCTGCAGCGTTTCCGCCGCAACCACGAAGGTGAGCTTTGAACAACGCTGATTTCAAACAACGTTTCCTGTTTCCCGAGACCGATATTCGCGGCGAACTGGTACGCCTGGACGAGAGCCTGGAAGCGATTCTCGGTACCCACGACTACCCGCTGGCGGTACAGGGTCTGGTCGGCGAGGCGGTGGCGGCCGTGGCGCTGCTCGCCGGCACGCTCAAGTTCAGCGGCCGGTTGAGCCTGCAGGCGCAGGGCCGCGGCCCGGTGTCGCTGCTGCTGGCGGAGTGCACCCATGACGGCCAGCTGCGCGCCCTGGCCCGCCACGACGGCGAACTGGACACCGCCGCCAATATCGGCGCGCTGATCGGCGACGGCACCATGGTGATCACCATCACCCCGGACCAGGGCCGCCAGTACCAGGGCATCGTGCCCCTGGAAGGCGACACCCTGGCGCGGTGCCTGGAGGGCTACTTCCAGCAGTCCGAGCAGCTGCCCACCCGGCTGTGGCTGGCCTCCGGCAACGGCCGGGCCGCCGGCCTGATGCTGCAGCGTCTGCCCGACCAGGTGGCGAGCCGCGATGCCAACCAGCAGCAGTGGGAGCATCTCGAGGCCCTGGCCGGCACCCTGAAAATGGAGGAGCTGCTCGACCTGCCGGCGGAAACGGTGCTGCGCCGGCTGTTCCACGAAACCCCGCCGCGTCTGCCCGAGGCGCAGCCGTTGCGCTTCGGCTGCACCTGCTCGCGGGAACGCACCGAGAACGCCCTGCTGTCGCTCGGCGCCGACGAGCTGAAGACCCTGCTGGATGAAGACGGCGAGGCGACCCTCACCTGCGACTTCTGCCTGTCCCGGCAGCACTTCGACGCGGTGGACCTGGCCGAGCTGATCCGCCGCCTGTGAGACCCGCCCCGGCCCCGCCAACAGGTAACAGAAGATGACTGGCGGGTCGCCCTGGCATCGCCACTGCGCGCCTTTTCTGTCATAATCGCGCGCCTGTCAGGAGCCCGGCCACATAAGCCCAGGAAGAACCGATGAGCAATCCCATGACCTACAACGACCTCAGTCCGGCCCAGCTTGTGGAGCTGGCCGTTCAGCGTAACGAAGGCCACCTCGCCGCCAATGGCGCGCTGGTGGTGGAAACCGGCCACCGCACCGGCCGGTCCCCGATGGACCGCTACGTGGTGGACGAGCCCAGCACCACCGAGCACATTCACTGGGGCGCCATTAACCGTCCCTTCCCGTCGGACAAGTTCGATGCGCTCTGGGATCGCGTGGCCGCGTTCGTGACCGAGGACGACACCTTCGTCTCTCACCTGCATGTGGGCGCCGACACCGACCACTACCTGCCGGTGAAAGTCACCGCGCAGACCGCCTGGCACAATCTATTCGCCAACACCCTGTTCATCCGCCCGGAGCGTTTCAACCCGCGCGACAAGCAGGAGTGGCAGATCCTTCACGCGGTGAATTTCCAGTGCGACCCGCAGCGCGACGGCACCAACTCCGACGGCTGCGTGATCCTCAACTTCGCCCAGCGCAAGGTATTGATCGCCGGCATGCGCTACGCCGGTGAAATGAAGAAGGCGATGTTCTCGGTTCAGAATTTCCTGCTGCCCGAGAAAGACGTGCTGCCCATGCACTGCTCCGCCAACGTGGGCGAGAACGGCGACGTGGCGCTGTTCTTCGGCCTGTCCGGCACCGGCAAGACCACCCTGTCCGCCGACCCGGACCGTTACCTGATCGGTGACGACGAGCACGGCTGGGGCAAGGACGTGGTGTTCAACATCGAAGGCGGCTGCTACGCCAAGTGCATCGACCTGAGCCAGAAGAACGAGCCGGTGATCTGGGACGCGATCCGCTTCGGCGCGGTGCTGGAAAACGTGATCCTCAACGAGGAGACCCGCGAGCCGGATTACACCGACGTGTCGCTGACCCAGAACACCCGCGCCGCCTACCCGCTGGAGAACATCGACAAGCGGGTGCTGGAAAACCGCAGCGGCGAGCCCAAGCACATCATCTTCCTGACCTGCGACCTGACCGGCGTGCTGCCGCCGGTGTCCAAGCTCAGCCGTGAAGCCGCCGCCTACCACTTCCTGAGCGGCTACACCGCGCTGGTCGGCTCCACCGAAATGGGTTCCGGCGACGGCATCAAGAGCACCTTCTCCACCTGCTTCGGCGCGCCCTTCTTCCCGCGCCGCGCCGGCGAATACGCCGAGCTGCTGATGAAGCGCGTGGACGAATTCGGCTCCAAGGTCTACCTGGTGAACACCGGCTGGACCGGCGGCCCCTACGGCGAAGGCGAGCGCTTCAGCATTCCCACCACCCGGGGCGTGGTCAACGCCATCCTCAGTGGTGCGCTGGACGACGCCGAGACCGAGCACCTGGACATCATCAACCTGGATGTGCCCAAGTCCGTGCCCGGCGTTGACGACAAGCTGCTCAAGCCCAAGAACACCTGGGCCGAGCCGGAGAACTACGAGGCCCGCGCCCGCGACCTGGCCGAGCAGTTCCAGAACAACTTCGCCGACAAGTACGCCGACGTGGCGGAAGAGATCCGCGCCGCCGGCCCGAAAGCCTGAAGCGGCGCCCGCGCCGCTCAACGAAAAACCCGCCCTACGGCGGGTTTTTTGTTGGGTCCCGCTCCGACAACCCGATTTCACGCCATGCCCACGCGGCGTTAGACTGGCCGCCTTAATGCAAGGAGCCCCTGAATGAGCAAACCAAAGATCGTGGTGGTCGGCGGTGGCGCCGGCGGCCTGCCCCTGGTCACCCAGCTGGGACGCAAACTGGGCAAGTTCGGGCACGCGGACATTACCCTGGTGGACGCCAGCAGCGTGCACGTCTGGAAGCCGCGCTTCCACGAAGTGGCCACCGGCGCCATCGACGCGGATCTGGACGCGGTGGACTATCGCGCCCACGCCCGCCTGAACCACTACCGCTTTGAACCCGGCAGCATGACCTGGGTGGACAAGGACAAGCGCGCCATCACCCTGGCGCCGATCACCGACGCCCAGGGCGAGGAAGTGCTGCCCGAACGTAAAATCTACTACGATTATCTGGTGATCGCGGTGGGCAGCCAGAGCAACGATTTCGGCACCCCCGGGGTACGCGACCACTGCCTGTTCATGGACACCCGCGCCCAGGCGGAGCGTTTCCGCGAGCGCTTCATGAACACCTGCCTGCACGCCAACTACCGCGACGAGCCGGTGTCGGTGGCGATCGTCGGCGGCGGCGCCACCGGCGTCGAGCTGGCGGCGGAAATCCACCATGCGGTGGCCATGCTCAAGCTGTACGGCCACGAACACCTGGACCGCAAACAGCTCAAGGTGACGGTGGTGGAAGCGCTGCCGCGGATTCTGCCGGGCCTCTCCGAGCGGGTGTCCGCCGCCGCCCAGGAGCGCCTGGAAGCTCTCGGCGTGTCGGTGCGCACCGGCGTGATGGTGGCGCGCGCCAGCGAGGACGCGTTGATCACCAAGGATGACGAAACCATCAGCGCCGACCTTATGGTGTGGGCCGCCGGCGTCAAGGCACCGGACTTCGTCGGCAAGCTGGAAGGCTTCGCGCTCAACAAGATCAACCAGATCGAGGTGTCACCGACCCTGCAGGCGAAGGGTAACGACCGGGTGTTCGTGGTCGGCGACTGCGCCTTCCTCAAGCCCGACGGCGACGACAAGCCGATCCCGCCGCGTGCCCAGGCCGCCCAGCAGATGGCCAGCCACACCGCCAAGAACCTGCAGCGTCTGATCATGAACCGCGACCCCAGGCCGTTCCGCTACCGCGACCACGGCTCGCTGGTGTCGCTCTCCAACTACAGCTCCGTGGGCATGCTGATGGGCAACCTGAAGGGCGGTAACTTCTTCGTCGAGGGCTGGCTGGCGCGGCTGATGTACGTGGGCCTGTACCGCATGCACCAGGCGGCGTTGTACGGCTGGCCGCGCACCCTCATGCTGCTTACGGCGGGGCGCTTCAGCAAACTGGTGCGTCCGCGCATGAAATTGCATTAAACCAATGTAATCGACAGGGAGAGAACCATGACGGTACTCACAGGATGGATTCTGATCTTGATTGGCCTGGCGCTGGCCGGCGGTGGGGGCTGGCTGGCGGTGCTCGGCGGCAGTTGGTACTACGTGCTGGCCGCCCTGGGTTTTTTGCTCACCGGTGCGCTGATGCTGTTGCGCCGCCCCGGCGCGCTATGGGTTTACGCGCTGCTGATTCTGGGCACCGGCCTGTGGTCAGTGTGGGAAGTCGGACTGGACTGGTGGGCTCTGGTGCCCCGGGGCGTGGTAATCGTGGCCATCGGCATCTGGCTCGCGACCCCCTGGGTAACGCGCGGTCTGAACGCCAACGGCCGTGAACCCTGGGGGCTGGTTGCCGGGCCGCTGGCGGTGATGGTGGTCGCCGCCGGCGCCCTGGCGCTGACCGCCATGCTCGGCCCCGACCCCAACGGCGTGCGCGGGGAACTGCCCACCGCGCGCACGTCCCCGCCGGCGCAGAGCTCGCAGAGCAACATTCCAGACGGCGACTGGCACGCCTACGGCCGCACCGGCTTCGGCCAGCGTTACTCTCCCCTGGAGCAGATCACGCCGGACAACGTGGACCGGCTCGAGCCGATCTGGACCTACCATACCGGCGACATACGCGGCGAGGGCGACCCGGTGGAAACCACCTATGAGGTGACGCCGCTCAAGGTGGGGAATACGCTCTATCTGTGCACGCCGCACCACTGGGTGATCGCCCTGGACGCCGACACCGGCGAGGAAATCTGGAAGTTCGACCCGGAGATCGACAAGGACATCAGCCGACAGCATCAGACGTGCCGGGGCGTCTCCTACTTCGACGGCCATCAGCGGGCCGGCGAAGACGTTCCCGAAGAAGAGACCGCCGTGGCGGCGTCCGGCGAGCAGGGACGCACGGCCGACACCGTTTGCCAGCGCCGTCTGTTCCTGCCCACCGGAGACGCGCGGTTGATCGCCCTGGATCCGGAGACCGGCGAACGCTGCACGGGTTTCGGCGACAACGGCTCCGTGAATCTCTGGGCCAATATGCCCCACAAGCAAGAGGGTTTTTACTACTCCACCTCACCGCCGGTGGTCACCGAAAACTATGTGATCATCGGCGGCGCGGTGAACGACAACGTCTCCACCCGCGAGCCGTCCGGCGTGATCCGCGCCTACGACGTCGATACCGGCGAACTGGTGTGGAACTGGGATCCCGGCAACCCGGAGCAGACCGACCCGATTGCCCCCGGCGAAACCTACAGCACCAGCACACCCAACTCCTGGTCGGTATCCAGCGTGGATGAAGATCTCGGTCTGATTTACCTGCCGATGGGCAACCAGGTGCCGGACCAGTGGGGCAAGAATCGCAATCCCGACGCCGCCCCGTTTTCATCTTCCATCGTCGCCCTCGACATCGACACCGGGGAACTGCGCTGGGTGTTCCAGACCGTGCGCAACGACCTCTGGGACATGGACGTGCCGGCCCAGCCCAGCCTGATGGACCTGGATACGGACAACGGCTCCGTGCCGGTACTGGTGGCCCCCACCAAACAGGGTGATGTGTACGTGCTCGACCGCCGTAACGGCGAGCCGGTCCTGCCGGTCNGCGAAGAGGACGCGCCCGACAGCCTCGGTTACCAGCCGGTGGCCGATACCCAGCCGAGCTCATCACTGAGTCTCAACCCGCCGCCGCTGGAAGGCAGCGATATGTGGGGCNCCACCCTGTTCGACCAGTTGATCTGCCGTATCCAGTTCCACCGGCTTAACTACAAAGGGCGTTATACGCCGCCGTCCGAGGAAGGCAGCCTGATCTATCCCGGCAATTTCGGCGTGTTCAACTGGGGCGGCCTGGCGGTGGACCCGGAGCGTCAGGTGGCGTTCACCACGCCGGGGTATCTGGCGTTCGTGTCGACCCTGATTCCGCGCCAGGACGAGACCACCAACTATGTCTCCGACGGCAAGCCGGGGCTGAACGAAAACTACGGCGCACCCTACGCGGTGTCCCTGAAACCGTTCCTGTCGCCGCTGGGTCTGCCGTGCCAGCAGCCGCCCTGGGGTTACGTCGCCGGACTGGACCTGCGCAGCGGCGAAGTCGCCTGGAAGCATCGTAACGGTACCGTCCGGGACCAATCACCCGTGCCGCTGCCGTTCAAGATGGGCGTACCCGACCTGGGCGGCCCGATGATCACCGCCGGCGGGGTGGCGTTCATGAGCGGCACCCTGGATTACTACGTGCGCGCCTATGACGTCACCACCGGTGAACAGCTGTGGGAAGAGCGGCTGCCGGCCGGCGGCCAGGCCACGCCGATGACCTATCTGGATTCCGAAGATCGTCAGCGCGTACTGGTGGTGGCCGGTGGCCATGGTTCGCTGGGCACCAAGGCCGGCGACGCCATTATCGCTTACGGCCTCAAGGGCGAGGACTAAAGGGTCAGCGCCACGGTAGTACCCACCACCCAGGCGTTATCGACGTCGTCGTTGGCGCCCGGGTGGACCACGTACTGGAGATTCGGTCGCAGCGTGAGCCAGGGCGTCACGTGGACGCCGTAGTAGACCTCGGCGTTCCACTCCTCGCTCTGGGGCGGCACGTACCCGGTAGCACCGGGCCCCGGTAACGCCGCGTTCCCGGCGGTGGCCCAGTCCACGTAGGCGTCGCCGATTTCAGCGTAAGCGAGCCCGATACCCAGCTCGTCCTTTGCACGCCCTTCGAACAGGCCGCGCCAGGCGCCACCGGCGGACAGGTAACGCGCCACGTACGCGGTGTCCGGGTCGTGCCAGCTACCTTGGGTGAACAGCGTCAGACCACGCTGGTCACCGTACGGCGCGCTGACCTGCTGCTGAACCACGAAATAGCCACCGTAGCGTCGACCGGTATCGCCGCCGCCTTCATAGTCGGAAGCGTCCGCGCTGCTGTAGTAGGCGCCAAGCTTGTACTTGCCGGGCAGGCCACCTGGACCCCGGTCAGGCACCCAGCCCACCTCCACCGGCGTGATGATGCCCTGGCTGCCGTCACGATGAAGTTTCAGACTCTGGTCCGGATCCAGGTTTTCCGGATTCTGGTCGAACACCCCGATCTGCAGATACCGCTGCCGGGCGTCCTCCATCTTCACCCGACCGCCCCACTGCGACACCGGCCAGTTGTACCAGACGCCGCCGGCCTGGTTGCCGGGCTGGCTGCTCCCCAGATAGAGATTCTGAAAGTTGCTGTCCAGGGTGGCGAAGTCGTCGCTCAGCGGAATGCGCCCGAGTTTGTATTCCAGCGCCCCGTCGAATACCGCCTGCTGGAACCAGAACTGGGTGAGCCGGGTGACGTTGCCGCGACCAAACACTTCCTGCACCGAGGACACGCCGCCGGTGGCGGGGTCCACCAGGCGCTCATTATTGAGGCTTTCACCATTGCGATTGGTCAGGGTGATCTGGAAACGGGCGTCGCTGAGCCCGAAAAGGCGCTGCAGGTCCAGCGCCATGGTGGCCTGGAACTGATCGGCGTAGGCGAGCCGGCCATCCTGATTAAAGCCGCCCTCGAGATTGTGCGCGATTTCACCGACGTAACCGAGATCGAAGGTGACACCGCGCCGGGCCAGGTCGGAGCGGGTACCGCCCCAATCGCCGAACAAATAGTCGTTTTCGGGGTCCAGCGGCGCGGCACGCGCCGAGGCCGAGAGCGTGGACAGCGGCAGTGCCGCCAGCAACGCGATAATCGCACTGCGACTCAAGCGTACCGATTTCATGACGCATCCTCCTTGATGCCGTGAAGGGTTGATCCGCCCATGCAGATTCCACCTTGACGCTGGATGCGTCAATATCCGGGCTTACCGTCACGGTAGGCCGCGGCGACGTCACCCGCTACACTGAGAAACCATGAAATTGGACAGTAAGCCCGTCAAAGCAGCCGAGTACGTCTACCGCCTTACCAAAAACGCGATAGGCTTCTGGCTCGAGTCGAACGCCATCAGCTTCGCCGGGGCGCTGGCTTTTTTTACCCTTTTTTCCATCGCTCCGGTGGTCATTCTGGCGGTGCAGGTGATCGGGCTGGNGATGAGCACCGACGCGGCCATGGCCCAGATCATGAGCCAGCTTCAGGCGACCGTCGGGGACGAGGCCGCCGAGGCGGTACGGGTGGCGGTGGAAGCCAACCGGGTCGAAGAGAGCGGCATTCTGCCCACGCTGATCGGGCTGGGCGCGATAGTGATCGGTGCCACCACCGTGTTCGCGCAGATGCAACGCTCTTTGAACAACGTCTGGAGCATCGCCCCGCGACCGTCCCGCAATACCGTGATGGCCTTTCTGAAGACACGTTTGATGTCGCTCACCGTAGTGCTGTCGCTGGGCTTCGTGTTGATGGTGTCGCTGCTCCTCAGCGTGATTCTGCAGGCCATCATGGTATTCGCCCGGGACTGGCTGCCGATTCCCGGGGGCCTGGTCATGGCGCTGGAGACCACCGTTTCGATCGCCGTCATTACTCTTCTGTTCGGCACCATCTTCAAAGTGCTGCCCGACGCCGTGCTGTGCTGGCGTGATGTTTTCGTCGGCGCACTGCTTACCGCCCTGCTGTTCGTGCTCGGCCGTTCCATGATCGCGTTTTACCTGTCCCATACCGCCACCGCGTCGTCCTATGGCGCCGCCGGCTCCCTGGTCCTGTTGCTGCTGTGGGTCTATTACTCGTCGCTGATCCTGCTGTTCGGCGCCGCCTTCACCCGCGCGCACACCGAGGCGCGGGGAATCACCATCAAGCCCGATAAATCCGCGGTGCGGATGCACCGACAACTGGTGATCGATCCCTCCGACCCATAACGGCTTGTCACGGGATCCGATCCCGCCCGGTCCGGGCCACCGGAACCACGGTGCGCTCGGCGCGCACAGCCCGGTGGGGTATGCTCTCCTATTCTTTTTAATCTCGGGAGGGGACATGGGCGATCATTCCATGAAGGATAAAGTCGTGCTGATCACCGGCGCGGGCGGCGGTATCGGCCGCGCCACGGCGGAAAAACTGGGCCGCGACGGCGCCCGTCTGATGGTATCCGACATCAACGCCGAGGCCGCCGAGGCGACCGCCGACGCAATCCGCCGGGCCGGCGGTGACGCCCGCGCCCGCGCCGCCGACGTCAGCCGCGACGACCAGGTGGCGGCGCTGGTGGCCGCCACCGTGGACGCGTTCGGGCAGCTCGACGGCGCCTTCAACAATGCCGGCATCGAGGAAGAGAACGACAAGGTCGCCGACGTGGACGAAGCGCTGTTCGACCGGGTCATGGCCATCAACGTCAAAGGCGTGTGGCTGTGCATGAAGCACCAGACCGCCGTGATGGCGCCGCGCAAGACCGGCAGCATCGTCAACACCGCCTCGGTGGCGGGCCTGGTGGGCGCCCCGCGCCGCGCCGCCTACGCCGGCAGCAAGCACGCGGTGATCGGCATGACCAAAAGCGTCGCCGCCGAATACGCCCTGCAGGGTATCCGTGTGAACACCGTCTGCCCGGGCATCATCCGCACCGCGATGATGGAGCGGGCCATTGAGCAGGCGGCGAAGGCCGGCTACGCCAGCGAGGAAAAACAGCGTCAGTTTCACCGCGCCATGCACCCGCTGGGCCGGGTCGGTGAAGCGGACGAAGTGGCGGAAGCGGTGATCTGGCTGCTGTCCGGCGCCTCGTCGTTCGTCACCGGTCACCAACTGGCGGTGGACGGCGGTCTCACCGCGCTCTGAACATACCGGCTTACCAAAATGAATCGTTTTTCGGGAGAACAATAATGCTGACATTGCACGGCTTCGACGCCAGCAACTACGTGAACATGGTCAAATTCGCGCTGCGTGAAAAAGGCCTCGAGTTCGAGCAGGCCACCCTTTACCCCAGCCAGGAAGAGGCGGTGCTGAGCCTGAGCCCCATGGGCAAGGTGCCGGTGCTGGAAACCGGCGGCGTCTTCCTGTCGGAAACCGACGTGATCCTGGAATACCTGGACGAGACCACGGAAGGCCCGGCGCTGTACCCGGCCGACCCGCTGGAGAAGGCCCAGGTGAAACAGCTCGTCAAACACATCGAGTTGTACCTGGAGCTGCCCGCCCGGCGCTGCTACCCGGAGGTCTTTTTCGGTGGCCAGGTCAGTGACGAAACCAAGGAGCAGACCCGCGAGGCGCTGCTGAAGGGCATCCGCGCCCTGGCGCGCAAGGCGCGCTGGCAGCCGTTCCTGGCCGGCGATCGACTGACCGCCGCGGACGTGTTCTTCCTGTACAGCGCGGATCTGGCCAAAGCGGTGGCCGGCAAGCTGTTCAACATTGATCTGCTGGCCGAGGCGCCGGGCAGTGCGGAGCTCCTGGCGCGCCTCAACGAGCGTGACACCGCCAAAAGCGTGGCCGCCGAACGGGATCTGGCCATGGAGAAGTTTCTCAAGTACGCCCGCGGCGGCAAATAGAGCCCGGACGGCGGGCGGGTTTCTTCACGGTCCGATGTCGTCATGGCATGCTCACTGGTGTCATTCATTCGCCGGTGAGACCCGAGACCATGATTCGACCCACGCCCGCCTCCGTTCTGTCCCGCTGTTTGCCGCTGATCGGCGCGCTGCTGGTGTCCGCCTGCGCGGACGCCAAAAGTCCGATCGAGCCGGACGACGACCCCTCCGTCAGCGCCACCCCCCTGGTGGAAGGTCTGAACCACCCCTGGTCACTGGCCTTCGTGCCGGGAACCGACCAGGAGTGGCTGATCAGCGAACGCAGCGGCGCTCTGCGCCGCGTGGTTGACGGCAAGCTGCTCGACGCTCCGGTGACCGGGGTGCCCGAGGTGGTGGCCAGGGGCCAGGGCGGTCTGTTCGATGTCGTGCCCCACCCCCACTTCAGCGACAACCGGCGCCTCTATATCAGTTACGCCAAAGCCTGCGACGGCGGCGCCGCCACCGCCGTGGGTCACGGCCTCTACGCCGACGGCGAGCTGAAGCAGTTTCAGGATGTGTTCATCGCCGACGCCTGCACCGACACCGCCAAGCACTTCGGCGGCCGCATCCTGTTCGACAACGACGGTTATCTGTTCATCACCGTGGGCGACCGGGGCCAGCGCGAGCGCGCCCAGGACACCGGCGGCCACGGCGGCAGCGTGATCCGCGTCAATGACGACGGCAGCGTGCCCGCCGACAACCCGCTGGTGGGGCAGGACGGCGCCAAGAGCGCGATCTGGAGCTGGGGCCACCGCAACCCCCAGGGAATGGCCCTGCACCCGGAGACCGGCGAGCCCTGGCTCAACGAGCACGGCCCGCGCGGCGGTGACGAAATCAACGTGGTGCGCGCCGGCGTCAACTACGGCTGGCCGGTGATCACCTACGGCAATGAATACTACGGCCCGGACATCGGGCAGGAAAAGAAGGAGGGCTACGCCCAGCCCCTGCACTACTGGGTACCGTCCATCGCGCCTTCGGGCATGGTCTTCGTGACCAGCGACCGCTACCCCGAATGGCAGGGCGACGTGCTGTCCGGCGCGTTGAAACTCACCCATCTCAACCGGGTGGCGTTCGACGGTACCGAAGCGACCAGTGAAACCCGTTATCTGCAGGAGCGGGGGGCGCGCATCCGCGATGTGCGGCAGGGCCCTGATGGGCACCTCTACCTGCTCACCGATGCCCCGGACGGCAAGTTGCTGCGTGTGGAGCCACCGTCATGAAGAAACTCAAAAACGAGAAAGAACTGGTCAAGAAAGCCATCGCGCTGGGCATGGAGTATGGCGAGAAGCGCGGCGTGGTGGAGTTCGAACCCACCGATTCCGCCGCCGAAAAAGTGGAGTACATCTACCGGCTGCTGGTGCACGACAACCTGATCCAACCGCTGCCGGAGGATCAGGTGTCACAGCAGTCCATGCAGCACAAGCTGGCGATCTGGGCCTCCAAGCAATAGGCAAACGCACTCAGCGCGTGATCGCCTCGGCCAGGGCGGCGACGCCCCGGTCGATGGCCTCGCCGTCGATCACACCGAACCCCAGCAGCACCCCGTCCAGGGAGGCCTCGCCAGCGTAGAACGACGCCAGCGGGTTGGCGCGGATGTCGGCGTCCGCCAGCCGCGCCGGCAGNTCCGNCACCGGCGACCTCAGACGCANCGCCACATGGATNCCNGCCACCTGGGGCAGNGGTGTCCACAGCGCCGNATNCGCCGCCAGGGCGTCGCCCAGCCGNGTGCGCCGGGCCGTGTAGAGNCGCTGCATGCGTCGCAGGTGNCGGGCNAAATCACCGTCGATCATCAGCCTGGCCAGCGCCCGCTGGGTGACCAGNGGCGGGTAGCCGTCACTGAANGNCCGNGCCTGCAACAACGCCGTGGCCAGCCCCGGCGGCATCACCAGGTAGCCCAGCCGCAGGTCCGCGTGCAGCACCTTGGANAACGACCCCAGGTAGGCCACNNGNCCCTCCCGGTCCAGGCTTTTCAGNGCGTCCAGNGGNCGCCCCTCGAAGCGGAATTCACCGTCGTAATCGTCCTCCACCACCAGGGCGNCGTGGCGGCGGGCGAACGCCAGCAGCGCCAGGCGCCGCTCCAGGCTCATGGGCATGCCCAGCGGGAACTGATGGGACGGGGTCACGTAGACCAGGCTGGCGGCCTCCGGTAAACACTCCACGCGCAGCCCCTGGTCGTCCACCGGTACCGGCACCACCCGGGCGCCACGGGCTTCGAACACCGCCCGCGCCGGCGGATAGCCGGGCTCCTCCACGGCCACCGTGTCCCCGGGGGCCACCCGCACCCGGGCCAGCAGATCCAGGCCCTGCTGGGCGCCCTGGGTGATCAACAGGGACTCCCCGTCGCAGGCCAGCCCCCGGCTGTAGCCCAGGTAACGGGCGATGGCCAGGCGCAAGGACGCCTCGCCGCGCGGGTCGCCGTACAGGCCGATGTCCCGGGAGGCTTCGCGCAGGGCCGCCATCATGGCCCGGCGCCAGGCCGCCCAGGGCAGCAGCGCCCGGTCGGTGGCGCCGCCGGGGAAGTTATGCCGGCCCGGCGCCCGGCGGCCGCCCCAGTCCGGCAACGGGCGCCAGTAGGCACCGGGCCCGGGCCGGGCCTCTCCGCTTCCCGGGGCAGTGGCGGCGGCACCCGCAACACGAAGGTGCCCCGACCGGGAGCGCCACCGAGAAACCCTTCCGCCACCAGCCGCTCGTAGGCCTCCACCACCAGCCGCCGGGACACCCCCAGCTCCGCCGCCAGCACCCGGCTGGACGGCAGCCGTTCGCCGGGCCGCACCTGACCCTCGATCAGCGCCCGGCGCAGGCTCTCGTAAAGCCGCTGGCCGAGGCCGCCGGCCCCGTCCAGGGAAAGGTGAATCTGCACGGACGGCCCCCTGATTGGTCCCGTGAAATACGCGAAATTGGATCTTATTCGCACACCAATCGGATTCTAACCTGGGCCTGTTCCGTTCCTCGACCACCTTAAGGAGTTCGTTATGAAAGCCCGATTCGACTTCTACAAAGCCTCACCGGACACCATGAAGCATCTGTTCGGCTGCCAGAAGGTGTACGCCGCCAGCGGGCTGGAGCCCCGTCTCCTGCACCTGGTGCAGCAGCGCGCCTCGCAGATCAACGGCTGCGCGTTCTGCATGCACATGCACGCCGGGGATGCCCGCAAGGCCGGGGTGCCGGACGAGGTTCTGGACACCCTGGCCGGTTGGCGCGAGGCACCCTGGTTCAGCGAGCGCGAGCGCGCCGCCCTGGCCTGGACGGAACGGCTCACGCGCCTCAGCGAGCCCATGGACGACAGTCGCGAGTACGACCGGCTCGCCACCCACTTCACCGAGAAGGAGCGCACCGACCTGACCTACGTGATCGCCATGATCAACGTCTGGAACCGTTTCAGCGTGGGCTTCCGGCGCGAGCCGGAATAGCCCGCCCGCGGGCTCGCCGGCGGCGACGTGATCAGTCGCCGTCGGTGATCGCGCCCAGGGAGGCGGAGCTGACGGTCTTGGCGTACTTGGCCAGCACGCCCCGGGTGTAGCGCGGCGGCGGCGCGGTCCAGGCGGCGCGGCGGCGTTCCAGTTCCGCCTCCTCCACGTTCAGGGTGATGGTGTTCGCCTCGGCGTCGATGATGATTTCGTCGCCGGTCTCCACCAGGGCGATGGGGCCGCCCTCCTGGGCTTCCGGGGTCAGGTGGCCGACCACGAAACCGTGGCTGCCGCCGGAGAAACGGCCGTCGGTGATCAGCGCCACGTCCTGGCCCAGGCCACGGCCCATGATGGCCGAGGTGGGGGTGAGCATTTCCCGCATGCCCGGCCCGCCCTTGGGCCCTTCATAGCGAATCACCAGCACGTCGCCGGCGGTGACGGTGCCGTCCATGATGCGGTCGGTGGCTTCTTCCTCGGAGTGGAATACCCGTGCGTTGCCCTTGAAGTAGGTGCCTTCCTTGCCGGTGATCTTGGCCACCGCGCCGGTGGGCGCCAGGTTGCCGTAGAGGATGCGCAGGTGGCTGTCCTTTTTGATCGGCTTGTCCAGGGCGTGGATGATGTCCTGCTCTTCCGGGTAGGGCGCCACGTTTTCCAGGTTTTCCGCCAGGGTCTTGCCGGTGACGGTGAGGCAGTCGCCGTGCAGCAGACCGGCGTCGAGCAGCGTTTTCATCAGCGGCTGGATGCCGCCGATGGCGACCAGCTCGCTCATCATGTAGTGGCCGCTGGGGCGCAGGTCCGCCAGCACCGGCACCCTCTTGCCGATGCGGGTGAAGTCCTCCAGGGACAGCGCCACGTCCACGGTGTGCGCCATGGCGATCAGGTGCAGCACCGCGTTGGTGGAGCCGCCCAGGGCGATCACCACGGTGATGGCGTTCTCGAACGCCTCGCGGGTGAGGATGTCGCGGGGTTTGATGTCCCGATCGAGCAGCTTGAGCACCGCCTCGCCGGCGGCGCGGCAGTCTTCCAGCTTGTCGTTGTCCTCGGCGTTCTGGGCGGAGCTGCCCGGCATGCTCATGCCCAGGGCCTCGATGGCGCTGGCCATGGTGTTGGCGGTGTACATGCCGCCGCAGGAGCCGGCGCCGGGGATCGCCTCCTCCTCCACCTGCTTCACTTCGATCAGTGACTTGTCGCCCTTGGCGTGGGCGCCCACCGCCTCGAACACGGAGATCAGGTCGGTGTGGTTCTTGCCCGGTTTAATGGTGCCGCCGTAGACGAACACCGACGGCCGGTTGAGCCGCGCCAGCCCCATCAGGCAGCCGGGCATGTTCTTGTCGCAGCCGCCGATGGCCACCAGGCCGTCGAAGCCCTCGCAGCCGGCCACGGTCTCGATGGAATCGGCAATCACTTCCCGGGACACCAGCGAGTACTTCATGCCCTCGGTGCCGTTGGCGATGCCGTCGGACACGGTGATGGTGTTGAAGATCACGCTCTTGCCGCCGGCGGCGTCGGCGCCCCGGCCGGCTTCGTCCGCCAGGGTGTTGATGTGCATGTTGCACGGCGTCACCCGGCTCCAGGTGGACGCGATGCCCACCTGCGGCTTGGTGAAATCCTCGTCGGTGAAACCGGTGGCGCGCAGCATGGAGCGGCTGGGTGCCTTGCCCACGCCGTCCACGACCGGGGCGGAATAACGGCGGCGGGGATCGGAAGCGTGGTCGTCGGTCATCGGATTTCTCCTGTCGGCAAAGCGGAAACGGGTGGCGAAGCAGCATACCAGTGATCCCGCTGTTACACAGCGCCACATAAACCCAAGCTTCGTCACCGATTCGCACCATCGTGCCAACAGTGGCCGGCGCCGCCACTGGGTAACCTTGCATAGACAAACAACTGACTAGCCCAGGCCGGTCGGCTTCCCCATTAATCCAATAATGCCAGGGGACACCAGCATGCTTCTTCTTCGCCACGCGGGGCAGCACCTTCCGCTGCCCGTTCTGTTTTTCCTGACCCTCTTCGCGCTCGCCGGCTGCGGCGGTGGCGGCAGCGACAGCGCCGGACCCGGCCCGCAAACGGCGAACGCCGGCGACCCGGAGGCACCGGCGCCGACCACACCGCCGGCGCCGGAGCCCGAACCGGACCCGCAGCCCGAGCCGGTGAACCTGACCTGGGACGCGCCCTATGAGCGCCCCGAGGAATACCCCGGCACGGTGGACCTGCCCCAGCAGTTGATCACCCTGCGCGACGGCATCCGGCTGTCGGCCACGGTGACGCTGCCCGCCGACGAAAACGGCGAGCCCGCCGACGGTCCCTTCCCGGTGGTGGCCACCTTCACCGGCTACAACCAGTTCCTGGGCGCCATCGGCGCCGCCGACCCCTATCTGGTCAAGCGCGGCTACGCCTACATCATTGTCGATATGCGCGGCACCGGCGCCTCCGAGGGCACTTGGCAGGCGTTCAGCGAGGTGGACCATCAGGACATCGGCGAGCTGCTCGACTACATCGACGACCAGCCCTGGAGCAACGGCACCATCGGCATGAACGGTGCCTCCTACATGGGCATCACCGGGCTGCTGGCCGGCGCCCAGCGCCCGGACGGCGTGGACGCCGTGTTCGCCATCGTGCCGATGGGCGACGCCTACCGGGACATCGTGTTCAGCGGCGGCCAGATCAACGCCGGCTTTATTCCGCTGTGGGTGGCGCTGGTCACCGGCCTGGGCATCATTCCCACGCCGGTGGGGCTGGAGAACGACGAGCCCGGTTACTACCTGAACACCCTGCTGGATCATCTCACCGGCACCCTCACCGAGTTCCCGGTGCCGGTGGTGGGCGGCGCCCTGATCGGCGACGACAACAAGTACGACAACGACTTCTGGCGCCAGCGCTCGCCGCTGGAACAGATCGACAAGATCACCGCGCCCACCTTCGTGGTCGGCGGCCTGCGAGACATCTTCCAGCGCGGCGAACCGCTGATCTACGAAGGCCTCAAGAACAACGGCACCACCAGCAAGCTGCTGATCGGCCCCTGGGAACATCTGGACGGCTCCTCCGGCGCCGGCCTGCCCGCCGACGGCGTGCCCGCCCTGGCCAACATCCGCCTGGCCTGGTTCGACCAGTACCTGAAAGGCATGGACACCGGCGCCGGCGACTACCCGCCGGTGACCCAGTACTACACCGGCGCGGAGCGCTACATCACCGCCGAGGACTGGCCCCACCCGCAAGCGCGCGCCGAGGTGTTCTATCTGCACGGCAAACCGGGCCTGCCGCTGTTCGGCGAGATCCGCCGCGAAGCGCCCACCGGTGACAGCCGCACCTCGCTGCTGCAAACCCCGGTGAACGGCCTGTGCTCGGCCAGCGCCAGCCAGTGGACCGCCGGCGTGCTGGGCCTGATCACGCCGCCGTGCCAGGCGCAGAACAACGTCACCGAGCTGCTGGAAGCGGTCTACACCAGCGAGCCCATGGAAGAGGACATGGTCATCAACGGCCCCATCGGCGGTCAGATCTGGGCCTCCACCACGGCGTTGGACAGCAATGTGGTGGTGCGGGTCAGCGTGGTGGCCCCCAACGGTCTTTCCCGGGAACTGAGCAACGGCATCCAGATGGCCTCCATGAGTGATTTCGACGCCACCCGCTCGCGCTTTATGAACGGCAAGCTGGTGCAGCCCTGGCACCCGTTCACCGCCGAATCGCAACAACCGGTGGGGCCGCTGCAGCCGTTCCGCGCCGACGTGGAGGTGTTCCCCACCAGCGCCGTGATCCCCGCCGGTCACCGTCTGCGCGTCAGCGTCGGCGCCAGCGACCTGCCCCACGGCCTGAGCCCGCTGCCGGACCTGCTGCAGGGGCTGCTCGGCCTGCTCACCGTGTACAGCACCCCGGCCATGCCGTCGCGGGTGAACATCCCGGTGGTGCCGGCGAACGCCCTGCGATAGCCCTGCCCCGCCGTGACCACGGGTCGCGGCGGGCTGTTTCACCGATAGACAAACCCGACTTCGTTTGTTCACCCCGCTTTGCGACAATGCGCGGCTTTCCACCCATCCGGAGCCCGCGCATGTCCGTTTCCGCCACCCGGCCGGTCGCCTCACACCCCCGCCTTGCCGAGCTCGCCCTGGCGCTGGGCGGCTTCGCCATCGGCACCACCGAGTTCGTGATCATGGGGCTGATGAACCGCATCGCCGGCGACCTGTCGGTGTCGCCACAGCAGGTCGGCTACGCGATCAGCAGCTACGCCCTGGGCGTGGTGGTGGGTGCCCCGTTGATTTCCGCGCTGGCGGCCAAGGTGCCCAAACGGCAACTGCTGATCGGCCTGATGCTGGTGTTCGCGCTGGGCAATCTGGCCAGCGCCCTGGCGCCCGGGTTCTGGTCCTTCGTCGGCCTGCGCTTTATCGCCGGGCTGCCGCACGGCGCCTATTTCGGGGTGGCGGCGCTGGTGGCCGCCGCCGCGGTGCCCTCCGATCAGCGTGCCCGGGCGGTGGCCCGGGTGATGATGGGCCTGACCGTGGCGATCCTGCTGGGCGCGCCGCTGGGCACCTGGGCCGGCAACCAGTTCGGCTGGCCGGTGGCGTTCGCCGCCGTCGGCGGCATCGCCCTGGCCACCGCGTTGATGGTGCGCCTGTTCGTGCCGTTCGTGCCCCGCGACCCGGACGCCAGCCCGCTGCGCGAGCTGGGCGCGCTGGTCAACCAGCAGGTGCTGTTCACCCTGGGCATCGCCAGCATCGGTTTCGGCGGCATGTTCGCGGTGTTCAGCTACGTGATGCCGACGCTCACCCAGCAGGCCGGCATGGCGGAATCCCTGGGGCCGGTGGTGCTGGCGATCTTCGGCGTGGGCACCATCATCGGCACCCTGGTGGGCGCGCGGGTGGCGGACTGGAACCTGCTCAAGGCGATTCCGCTGATTCTGATCTGGTGTCTGGTGGTGCAGGCGCTGTTTTTCGTGGCCGCCAACCAGGTGTGGGCGGGGCTGCTGTTCGTCGCCCTGGTGGGCACCAGCATGGCCCTGGGCCCGACCATTCAGACCCGGCTGATGGACGTGGCCGGCAACGCCCAGACCATGGCCGCGTCGCTGAACCACGCCGCCTTCAACATGGCCAACGCCCTGGGCGCCTGGCTGGCCGGCGTGGTGATCGCCCAGGGCGTGCCCTGGTCCAGCAGCGGTCTGGTGGGGGCGGCGCTGGCCGCCGGCGGTCTGCTGATCTTCTTCGCCGGCCGCGCCCTGGAGCCGGCGCCGGCGGAATGCCCGGACTGAGCTAGCGCACCCCGGCGGAGAGCGTCTCCGGCTGCACCAGCTGCCCGGTGAGCGGGAAGCGGATGCTCACCCGCAGGCCGCCGTGGGGGTGGTTGTCCAATGCCATCTCACCGTGGTGCATGTCGACGATGCGCTTGACGATGGCCAGCCCCAGACCACTGCCGCTCAGGGTGCGCGCCTTCTCGCCCCGGGAGAACGGCTGCAGCAGCAAGGGAATGTCCTCCTCGCGCACCCCCTTGCCGTGGTCGCGCACCACCAGCACCAGGGCGTTGTCGTCCAGGGCCGTGTCGATCTCCACCGGCGCGGCGCCGTACTTGAGCGCGTTGGTGATCAGGTTGGACAGCATGCGCTTGACGGTGAGCCGCTTGAGCATCAGCCGGGGCAGGTCCTTCTGCCGGATGCGCAGCTGCTCCCCGGGGTACTTGGCGGCCACCTCGTCGATCAGGTCGTTGAGGTTCTCGTAGTCGGGCTGCTCGTCGGCGCCGTCGCGGATAAAGGAAATGAACTGATCGAGAATGGCGTCCATGTCCTCGATGTCGGCGATGATGCCCTGGGACATCTCCTCGTCGTTGAGAAACTCCGCCGACAGCCGCAGCCGGGTCAGCGGCGTGCGCAGGTCGTGGGACACCCCGGCCAGCAGCAGGGCGCGGTCGCGCTGGGACTGCTGTAGCTGGCTGGTCATGCGGTTAAAGGCCCGGTTCACCGCCTGGATTTCGGTGGGGCCGAGGCTGTCGTCGAGCACCGGCACCGCTTCACCGCGCCCCACTTTGAGCGCCACCCGCGCCAGCCGCCGCAGCGGCCGGTTGAGGCTGCGCGCGATCAGCAGACCGCCGATCACCGCCAGCAGCGGCACGGTCACGCCCCAGCCCAGCAGCAGATAGCGGTCGTAGTCGCGGAAGAACGCCATCGGCACCCGCAACCAGCGGTCGCCGAACGACGGCGCGGTGACCCACAGCACCGGCTGGCGCTCGTCTTCCAGGCGCACGGTGGCGGCCTCGCCGAGCAGCTCGGAGACTTCATCGCGGAACCGCTCCACCACCGGGCGCGACAGAATCAGGCTTTGCGGACGGCGCAGTTCCGGTGGCGTGCCGGGGTTGATGCCGGTGGTCTCGCCCAGCCGCCGCGACAGGCTGGCGTTGCCCTCGCTCTGGAACACCAGCTCCGCCTGCAGGGCGGTCAGACGGGCGTACTCCCGGATGCCCGGCAGATAGGCGTTGCGGGCGAAAAACCACAGGGTGATGCCCTGGCTGAGGCCGATCACCAGACCGATGATCAGCGCCGAGCGGGCGAACGAGCTTTTGGGCAGGAAGTGGGGCATGGGGGGATTCTACCCGCCGGGGTTCAGTCCGGCACGAACACATAGCCCACGCCCCAGACGGTCTGGATATAGCGCGGTTTGGACGGGTCGTCCTCGAGCAGGCGGCGCAGACGCGACACCTGCACGTCGATGGAGCGTTCCATGGCGGACCATTCGCGCCCCCGGGCCAGGCTCATCAGCTTGTCGCGGGTGAGCGGTTCCCGCTCGTTCTGCACCAGCGCCTTGAGCACCGCGAACTCGCCGGTGGTGAGCGGCTGCGGCTCGCCCTCGCGGGCCAGGGTGCGGTTGCCCAGGTCCAGGCTCCAGGGGCCGAAACGCACCACGGATTCGTCCTTGCTGGGGGCGCCGGGCACTTCCCGCACATGGCGGCGCAGCACGGCGCGAATGCGGGCGCTGAGTTCCTTGGGGTTGAACGGCTTGGGCAGGTAGTCGTCGGCGCCGGCGTCCAGGCCCTCGATGCGTTCCGAGTCGTCGCCCTTGGCGGTGAGCATGATGATCGGCAGGCGGTTGTCGTCGTCGCGCAGGCGGCGGCAGATCGACAGGCCGTCCTCGCCGGGCAGCATCAGGTCCAGCACCATCAGCGAATAGATCTCGCGGGACAGGGCCCGGTCCATCTGGTCGGCATCGGCCACCGCCTTGACGGCGTAGCCCTGCTCTTCCAGGAACCGTTGCAGCAGGCCGCGCAGGCGGGCGTCATCGTCCACCACCAGAATCTTTTCCACTTGTTCGCTCATGGTGCTCCTCGCCGACAGGACTACGGGAATGGAACCCGGAGGCCCGGTGTACCCGCCACGCGCCCGGCAGGCAAATCTGGATTGTATAGAAAGATTACCGGCCGCCGCGAACCGGTGAAGCCATGCGGCACTTGGTGGCGGAACGGATCGGCTTACCTTTGCCCCCGGGCCTGCTATCATGCGCCCGCCGATGGGTTCCGAAGGAGATAAAGATGGCCAAGATTCTCGTGGTGGACGACTCACCCACGCAACTGACCAACCTGGTCAAGATGGTGGAAAATCAGGGGCACGAGGCAATCACCGCCAGCAACGGCCTGGAAGGCATCGAACAGGCCCGTGCGCAGAAGCCGGACCTGATCCTGATGGACGTGGTGATGCCGGAGCTGAACGGCTTCCAGGCCACCCGCAAGATCAACAAGGACGCCGAGCTGGGCGGGATTCCGGTGATTCTGGTCACCACCAAGGACCAGGAAACCGACAAAGTGTGGGGTGAGCGCCAGGGCGCCGCCGGCTACATCGTCAAGCCGGCCCAGGAGCCGGAGCTGGCGGCGATGATCAAGCGCGTGCTGGGCTGAAGCCCGGCCCCCGGTAACCACAGCCCGCCCCGTCACGTCAATCTATGAACGGCCGGAGTCATTCCCTATGATTCCGGTCGTTTCGTTATAAAGCGGCGCCATACCGCGCGCGCCGCCGTGCAAGCCAGGACTCTTCCATGCAAAGCATCGAACAACTGATCGCCCAGGAAATCAATGCCCAGCCCCGGCAGGTGGCGGCCACCGTGGCCCTGTTGGACGAAGGCGCCACCGTGCCCTTTATCGCCCGCTACCGTAAAGAGGTGACCGGCGGCCTGGATGACACCCAGTTACGCACGCTGGAAGAGCGGCTGCGCTATCTGCGCGAGCTGGAAGAGCGCCGCGAGACGATCCTCAAGAGCATCGCCGAGCAGGACAAACTGACTCCGGAACTGGAAAAGGCGATCAAGGAGGCGGACACCAAAACCCGCCTGGAAGATCTCTACCTGCCGTACAAACCCAAGCGCCGCACCCGCGCGCAGATCGCCCGCGAGGCCGGCCTGGAACCGCTCGCCGACACGCTGCTGGACGACCCCACCCAGGACCCGGAACAGACCGCCGCCGGCTACCTGAACGAAGAACACAAGATCGCCACCGCCAAGGACGCCCTGGACGGCGCCAAGCAGATCCTGATGGAGCGCTTCGCGGAGAACGCCGAGCTGCTCACCCGGCTGCGCACCTTCCTGTGGGAAAAGGCGCACGTGCAGGCGAAACTGGCCGACGGCAAGGAAGAAGAAGGCGCCAAGTTCCGCGACTATTTTGAACACCAGGAAGCGCTCAAGAACATTCCCAGCCACCGCGCCCTGGCGCTGTTCCGTGGCCGCAACGAAGGCGTGCTGCACGTCTCCATGGTGCTGCCCGAGGAGCTGGAAAGCGCCCAGCCCCACCCCTGCGAAGCCATGGTCACCGAGGTGGCGGGCTGGCGCCACGAGGGCCGCGCCGCCGACGACTGGCTCGGCGAGGTGATGCGCTGGACCTGGAAGATCAAACTCAACACCCACCTGGAAACCGAGCTGCTCGGCCGCGTGCGGGAAATGGCCGAGGAAGAAGCGATCCAGGTGTTCGCGCGCAACCTGAAAAGCCTGCTGATGGCGTCGCCCGCCGGCCCCAAGGCCACCATGGGCCTGGACCCGGGCCTGCGCACCGGCGTCAAGGTGGTGGTGGTGGACCCCACCGGCAAACTGCTCGAGCACACCACCATTTTCCCGCACCAGCCCAAGAAGCAGTGGGACCAGTCCCTGGCCACGCTGGCCAAACTCTGCGCCAAGCACAATGTGTCGCTGATCGCCATCGGCAACGGCACCGCCAGCCGCGAGACCGACAAGCTGGCCGGCGAGGTGGTCAAGCAGCTCAGCGACCGCAATATTCAGAAGATCATGGTGTCCGAAGCGGGCGCCTCGGTGTACTCCGCGTCGGAAATGGCGGCGCGGGAGTTCCCCGATCTGGACGTGTCGTTCCGCGGCGCGGTGTCCATCGCCCGGCGTCTGCAGGACCCGCTGGCGGAGCTGGTGAAGATCGATCCGAAGTCGATCGGCGTGGGCCAGTACCAGCACGACGTCAGCCAGGTGAAGATGTCGCGCTCCCTGGACGCGGTGGTGGAGGACTGCGTGAACGCCGTGGGCGTGGACGTGAACACCGCCAGCGCGCCGCTGCTGGCGCGTATCGCCGGCCTCAACACCACCATCGCCGGCAACATCGTCACCTTCCGCGAGAAGAACGGTGCTTTCAGTGATCGCGGCGCGCTGAAGCAGGTGCCGCGCCTGGGCGAGAAAACCTTCGAGCAGGCCGCCGGCTTCCTGCGCATCATGGGCGGCACCAACCCGCTGGATGCCTCCTCGGTGCACCCGGAAGCCTACCCGCTGGTGGAGCGCATCGCGGAGAAGCACGGCCGGCCGCTCAAGGATCTGATCGGCGACGCGCCCTTCCTCAAGAAAGTGAACGCCGGGGACTTCACCGACGACGTGTTCGGCCTGCCCACCGTCACCGACATCCTCAGCGAGCTGGAAAAGCCCGGCCGCGACCCGCGCCCGGAATTCAAGGCGGCGGAGTTCAAGGAAGGCGTGGAGACGCTGAACGACTTGAAGCCCGGTATGCTGCTGGAAGGTTCGGTGACCAACGTCACCAACTTCGGCGCCTTCGTGGACGTGGGCGTGCACCAGGACGGCCTAGTCCATGTCTCCGCCCTGGCCGACAAGTTCGTGGAAGACCCCCATGACGTGGTCAAGCCCGGCGACATCGTCAAGGTCAAGGTGATGGAGGTGGACCTGCCCCGCAAGCGCATCAGCCTGACCATGCGCCTGGACGAGCGCCACCAGGACCAGCCGAAGGGCGCGGACGCCCCCGCCGGCCGCCCCCGTGGCCGGGGCGGCAAGCCCAAGGGCGGCGGTCGCGGTCAGCAAGGCGGCGGCCAGAAGCCGGCGGCGCAGGGCGCTCTGGGGGCGGCCTTCGCCAAGGCGTTCGAAGACAAGAACAAGCGCGGCTGACCCTGATGTTAACCGGCCCCGGGCCTGCCATACTGGCAGGCCGCGCGATCAACCTCCCTGTCGGATAGGCCCATGACCGATACGCTCAGCCAGCGAATCCAGGCACTGCTGGATTCCGAAGCCGCCGCCACCCTGGCCCACATTCGCCGTGGCATCGAGAAGGAAAGCCTGCGGATCACCGACCAGGGCCTGCTGGCGCACACTCCGCACCCCCGGGAACTGGGCTCGGCGCTGACCCACCCCTACATCACCACGGACTATTCCGAATCGCTGCTGGAATTCATCACCCCGCCCAGCACCGATCTGCAGCAGCCGATCGAGTTTCTTGAGAACCTGCACCGCTACGCCTACCGGCACATCGACGATGAATTGCTGTGGGTGAACTCCATGCCCTGCATGATCGCCAACGACAACGACGTGCCGGTGGCGGAATACGGCAGCTCCAACGTGGGCCGCATGAAGCACATCTACCGCATCGGCCTGGGGCACCGGTACGGGCGCAAGATGCAGACCATCGCCGGGATCCACTACAACTTCTCGTTTCCGGATGAGTTCTGGCGCATCAACCGCGAGCTGGAGGGCAGCGAGGCGCCGCTGCAGGACTATATCTCGCAGCGCTATTTCGACCTGACCCGTAACTTCCAGCGCTACTCCTGGCTGCTGGTGTACCTGTTCGGCGCCTCGCCGGCGCTGTGCTCGTCGTTCCTGGCCGGCCGCGAACACCAGTTGCTGGAGCGCTTCGACCACAGCCTCTACAGGCCCAACGCCACCAGCCTGCGGATGAGCGACCTGGGCTACCAGAACAACGCCCAGTCGTCGCTGGCGATCAGCTACAACAATCTGGACGACTATGTCCGCACCCTGACCCACGCCATGAAGACGCCGGACCCGGTGTATCAGAAGCTGGGCGTGCGCGACGCGCAGGGCCACTACCAGCAGCTCAACGCCAACATCCTGCAGATCGAGAACGAGTACTACTCGTCGATCCGCCCGAAGCGCACCATCAACAGCGGCGAGCGCCCCACCCTGGCGCTGCAGCGGCGCGGCGTGGAATACATCGAGATCCGCGCCCTGGACCTCAACCCGTTTGAGCCGGTGGGCATCAACCAGCAGGAGATCCGGTTCCTGGACCTGTTCGCCATCTACTGCCTGCTGCGCGAATCGCCGCGCCTGGAACACTGCGACCTGGACGCCAGCAAGGAAAACCTGCGCCGGGTGGTCTACGACGGCCGCAACACCGGCGTGCAGCTGAACAATTGGGGGAAATCGGTCTCGCTGCGTAACTGGGGGCTGGAAAAGCTCGACCAGATGCTGCCCATCGCCGAGCTGTTCGACCGCTGCCACGGCCATGACGGCCAGCATGGCCGGCTCTACCGGGACGCCCTGGAGCAGCAACGCGAAAAACTTCTGGAACCCGACGCCACCCCGTCCGGGCGCATCCTCGACAAGCTGGAAAGCCGGCAGCAGAGCTTTTTCGACTTCGCCATGAACCAGGCGCTGGCGCACCGGGATCATTTCCGGTCGCGGCCACTGGACACCGGCCTGGAGACCGAATGGCGGCGCCTCGCCGAGGAGAGCCTGGCGGAACAGCGGGCGGTGGAAGCGGAGCCGGAAATGCCGTTCGAGGCGTATCTGGAGGCCTATTTCCGGGATTGAGCCCGGGACCCGGATCACAACTAAGCCGATATCCTGACGAATGGTCGTTTTATGTACATCAATGGTACTAGCGACCACCTCCAGCGGTGCTAGTCTGCCCCCGTTGAAGGAGGGATAATTATGTTTGATCCGTCATCCGATCCGTTCGAGAAAGCCTACAACCGCGGCTGCATGTGGGGCATGGCCGGCGGTCGCGTGGACCAGTGTCCTTACCAGGACGAAGCGTTGGAGGAGTGGTGGGTGCAAGGTTGGGACGCCGGCGCCGCCGCCTGGCATCATCACCGGGAACCCGCCGCCTCGCGCAGCGTCTGAAGGTAACGGAGCCCCCCAGAACCCCGCCGCCGGGCCGCTTGTCCGGCGGCGGGGTTTTGCTTAGGGTGCGTTGACGCTTGCCGGATTCAAACAAGGAAAAACAACCATGTCGTCCCTTCTCCCCAGCCCCCGTGCGCTTAACGGACTCACTCTGCTTGGCTGCCTGGCGGCGCTTGCCGGCGCGCTCTACATGCAGCATGTCGAAGGCCTGGAACCCTGCCCGCTGTGTATTTTTCAACGCATCGCCCTGATGGCGGTGGCGGCGGTACTGCTGGTGGCCACCCTGCACGGCCCACGCGGCGTCGGCGTGCGCGTCTACGCGCTGCTGACCGCCATCGCCACTCTGGCCGGCGCCGGCATCGCCCTGCGCCACCTGTGGCTGCAAAACCTGCCCGCCGATCAGGTGCCCGCCTGCGGCCCCAACCTGGATTACATGCTGGACGCCTTCCCGCTCACCGACGTGCTCGCCCAGGTATTGTCCGGCTCCGGCGAATGCGCCGAGATCAGCTGGCGCTTTCTCGGCCTGACCATCCCTGGCTGGTCGCTGGTGGTGTTCGGGGGCGTGCTGGTGGTGGCTCTGATACAATTGCTGCGCCCGCGCCGGGGCTGAGCGAGCCGCCCTCTCCGCACCTTCGGCGCGGGTCTTTGCGTTTGGGAGATCCGCCCGATGGTCGACGGCCTGCTGATTCTGCTTCTGTTTCAATTTCTCGGTGAGCTGGTGATTCATTTCACCGGCCTGCCGCTGCCCGCCCCGGTGGTGGGCATGGTGCTGCTCCTGCTGGCGCTGATGTTCAACGTCCCCTACAGCGACCGGGTGGCGGACGCCTCCGGCGCCCTGATCCGCCATATCAGCCTGCTGATCTTTCCGCTCGGCGTGGGCATCGTGCTGCAGTGGGAGCGCTACAGCGATTACGCGCTGGCGCTCACCGTGGCGGTGATCTTCGGCACCATCCTGGCGCTGGTGCTGGTCACCCTGCTGCTTAAGCTGCTGCTGCGCGAGCGCGGCAAAGCCGGCGAGCGAGGAGGCCGTGCCGATGGCTGACCTGGTCCACTCACCGCTGTTCGGGCTGCTGCTCACCCTGGCCAGTTACCGCATGGCCACCTGGCTGTACGGCAAGGTGCACAGCCTGCCGCTGTTCCACCCCTTTATCGTCGCTTCGATCCCGGTGATCGTGGTGCTGCCCCTGGTGGGCGTGTCCTACACCGAATACCGCGACCAGACCCAGGTGCTCTCCTTCCTGCTCGGCCCGGCCACCGTGGCGCTGGCCTGGCCGCTCTATCGCCAGCTGCACACGGTGCGCAGCGTGTGGCGTCCGATCCTGATCACCACCTTTGTCGGCGCGGCGCTGGCCGCGGGCATTTCCATCTATCTGGCCTGGCTGCTGGGCGCGCCGGAGGCGGTGGTCGGCTCGCTGGCGCCGAAGTCGATCACCACGCCGATCGCGGTGGAAGTGGTGAAAAGCACCGGCGGCTATGTGTCCCTGGCCGCCGGAGCGGTGGCCATCACCGGGATTGTCGGCGCGCTGGTCGGCGGCCTGGTGTTCCGCGTGCTGAGGGTCAAGGACGATCGCATTCGCGGCTTCGCGCTGGGCCTGGTGGCCCACGCCATCGGCACCGCGCGGGCGTTCGAATTCAGCGAGAAGGCCGGCGCCTTCGCCGGTCTGGCCCTGGGCCTCACCGGCCTGGTCACCGCGCTGGCGCTGCCCTGGCTGTGGCCGATGATCAGCCCCTGGCTGTTTCCGGGCTGAGCGCCGCGGCCGGCGGCGTTATTCGCCCGCTCTTCTAAAGTCCCGTCTCTAATGAAGAAACGGTCTTTCACGGTAACTCCCTGATCGAAAAGCCGTTTTCCCCGGCGGCGCCGGCCATCGCCGCCGGCGCCGGGACATCGCCATTGCCTCACCGCGAACGGCGGCGCTAGCCTCAATACCCGTCCAACGAAAAGTGCGCGATATCGCAAGGAGCGACCCCATGGCCACGCCCCACTCCCCGGCTCTGCACCCGTCCGCCGCCCTGGAGCGTTGGCGGCGCATCGAAGCCCTGCTGCACGCCTGGCTGGAACAGCGCCGCCGTCTGCTGGTTCTGCTCTGCTCCATTCAGGGCCTGGAGGGCTTTCAACGGCCCGGCTCGATTCAGAATCAGGTGCGCGAATTCTGCCAGTTACTGATGGACTACATCAGCGCCGGTCACTTCGAAATCTACCAGGAGCTGGTCCGCGAAGCGCGACTGGGCGCCGCCCACCGCGGCGGCACCGTCAATCTGGCGTCGCGGATTCTGCATCAGCTGGACCCCTCCACGGAGGAGGCGCTCGCCTTCAACGAGGACTTCGACACCGACGACCACTGCCTCAGCCAGCTGGAGGTGCTGCCCGAACGGCTGACCCGGCTCACCGAAATGCTCGAGGAGCGCTTCGCCCTTGAGGATCAGTTAATACTCAGTGTGCACAGCCGCGACACCGCCGAGCGTGCCCGGGTCCTCAACTTCTAATCCCACCTTGTGCGAGCTTGCCCTGAGCCGTCGGCCAGGCACAAAAAAAGCCACGCTCCTTTGTGGGGAGCGTGGCTTTTTGGCGGGTCGGGCTAGCGCGGATTATTCAGCCGCGTCGGCGCCTTCCTCGGACGACTTGTTCTTCGCGCCCTGGTCTTTCACGTCCAGCAGCTCGACTTCGAAGATCAGCACCTCGTTGGGGCCGATGTCGCCGCCGGCGCCCTGTTCGCCGTAGCCCAGCTCGGGCGGCAGGAACAGCTTCCACTTATCGCCGACCTTCATCATCGGCAGCGCTTCCTGCCAGCCGGGAATGATGTGCTTCAGACCAAACACCGCCGGCTTGTCACGCTCGATGGAGCTGTCGAACACGGTGCCGTCGCGCAGCATGCCCTTGTAATGCACTTCCACGGTATCTTCCAGGGTGGGTGACTCGGCACCCTCTTCACCGGACTCCAGCACCTGATACTGCAAACCGCTGTCGGTGACCTCGACGCCGTCCTTGTCGGCGTTCTCTTCCAGGAAGGCCTGGCCCTCTTCCAGATTCGCCTGGGCCTGCTCTTCCATCTTCTTCTGGCGGGCCTCCATCATGCGGGTCTGGTAATCGCGGATCAGCTGGTCCATGTCCGCGTCTTCGCCGAGGCGGGATTCCGGCTCGTCACCGAAACCGTCACGCAGACCGGCAACCATGGCGTCCAGGTCCAGATTTTCCATGGCGCTCATCTGCTCGGCGCTGCGGAAGCCCAGCGCGTAGGACGCTTTCTGATCCTCGGTTTTGAGCTCCACATCGGCGCTCTTGTCCTTTTCTCCACCACAAGCCGCCAGCATCACGGTACCGGCGAGCACGATTGCGAACTTTTTCATTATGCCTCCATTGGCTTACGTTTATTTTTTCCTGCGCCGGCGGTCCTTCCCCACGCATGTCCTTCGCGGTCATCACGGTCGGCGCTACTGAATGAACGGACTACACCTCCACACCCGGCGGCGGAATCTGGCCATACTGCCAGCTTCCCGTGGCGTCGCGCCAGCCAAAACAATGAAAGGTGCCCGGATAACGCCTGACCGCGTTTTACCGCGATTGGTTCCCTCGCCGGCCACCGGATATCCCGGCAAAGGCTCCGATCCCCGTCGAAGAAGGACTCATTGTGCCTGTCCGAATGTTTCTGTCAAAAGCGGGATTCACGAAAACGACCATCGGGGGGTTATAGTGTTGGGTAGGGGAGCAAACCACTATGCCGAATAACAGCACCGACCCGACACTGGCTCCATCTTCCGCGCGTCGAGTGGCGCGTCAGGATGACCGGCGTCTGGTCATCCTGGTCGCCAACAGCAAGGGCGGGTGCGGCAAGACCACGCTGGCCACCAACCTGGCCGCTTACTTCGCCCATTCCGGGCAGGCGGTGACGCTGCTGGATCTGGATCCGCAGCAGTCCGCCACCCAGTGGGTGCGGCTGCGCGAGGACCCGCGCGTGGAGGCCCTCGGCTGGCCGGCGGACGAGCCGGTGTCGCTGGGCCGGCTGCAGGATCAGATGCAGAAGGCCCGCGACGTGGTGGTGATCGACTCTCCGGCGGGCATGGACCGCCACACTCTCGACCATGTGCTGCGCGTGTCGCAGATCGTGCTGATCCCGGTGCTGCCCAGCCCCATCGACATCCGCGCCACCACCCGCTTCGTGCAGAACGTGATGCTGGCGCCCAGCTACCAGCGCCGCCCCCGACGCTTGGCGGTGATCGCCAACCGGGCGCGCACCCGCACGCGCACCTACGAAACCCTGCGCCAGTTTCTCGCCAGCCTGAAGATTCCCTACCTGATCACGCTGCGCGACGCCCAGCAGTACGTGCAGTCAATGAGCCACGGGGAAAGCATGCTCGATCAGAAAGACCCCCGGCACCAGGTGGACCAGCGGCACTGGCGGCTGATCGGTGAATGGCTGGAGGTGCAGCGACACCTTATTCAGACACTGCCAGGCTTTCGCTGAGCGCCGCCAGCTCTTCCAGCCCGGCCTGCAGGCTCTCGCACTGCCCGGCTTCCGGCACCACCACGAACAACCAGCTCAGCGCCGACACCGACTGTCCGCCGGGCTGCGCCTGGGCCTGACGGCTGAGCTGCTCCAGCAACAGACGCTCGCCTTCCAGTTCCGCTTCCTGAATCTGGCGTTTCAGCTCCATCGTGCCCTGCCCGTCCGCCGCCCGGCGGCGCACCGCGCGCAGCGGCCGCAGATAGTCGGCCTCGAACTGCTCCGCGTAGGCCAGCAGCCGGCGGCCCAGGGCCGGGTCCGGCCGGCGCCCGGCTTCGCTGAGCCAGAGCGCGGTGAGCAACACCGCCACCGGCACGCCGTGCTCGTCCTGCAGGCGCAGACACACCCGCTCGATACGCTTGTCGCGCCACAGCCGTAACGCGAAACGCCACAATGGCGCTTCCTTCATGGTGTCCTCCCGGGCGATCTCCGCCGCCGGCCCTTCTGTTATTCCGACGCTTGCCATACACTGCGCCGGTCCGGAATTCGCCGATCCCAAGGCCCCTTATACCATGCTGTCCCTGGAACACATCAATCTGCGCCGCGGCCCGGAGCTGCTGCTCGAAGACGCCAGTTTCGTGCTGCACAAGGGCACGCGCGTGGGCGTGGTAGGGCGCAACGGCAGCGGCAAGAGTTCCCTGTTCAAGCTGATCATGGGCGAGCTGGAAAGCGACGGCGGCACCGTACAGCGCCCCGCCGACTGGCGTTTCTCGATGATGGTGCAGGAAGTACCGGCACTGGCGCAGCCGGCCCTGGATTACGTGCTCGACGGCAACCGCGCGCTGCGGCACTGGGAGGCGGCCCTGGCCAAAGCCCAGGACGACGAGGACAACACCGGCATCGCCCGCGCCCACGCCGAACTGGACGCGCTGCGCGCCTGGGAACAACCGGCCCGCGCCGCCACACTGCTGGCCGGCCTGGGCTTCTCGGACAGTCAGCAACAGCAGCCGGTGAGCGCCTTTTCCGGCGGCTGGCGCATGCGCTTGAATCTGGCCCAGGTGCTGATCAGCGACGCCGATCTGATGCTGCTCGATGAGCCCACCAACCACCTGGATCTGGACGCCATCCTCTGGCTGCAGCAGTGGCTGGTGCAGCACCCCGGCGCCTTGATGCTGATTTCCCACGATCGCGCCTTTCTGGACGCCACCGTGTCGGAGATCCTGCACATCGAACACGGCCGCCTGAAGCGCTACGCCGGTGATTATTCCGACTTCGAGCGCCAGCGCGCCGAGCAGCTGTCCCTGCAGCAGAAACTGCACGACAAGCAGCAGGCCCAGGTGGCGCACATGCAGAAGTTCATCGATCGCTTCCGCGCCAAGGCCACCAAGGCGAAGGCCGCGCAGAGCCGCATCAAGGCCCTGGAAAAGCTGGAGCGCATCGCCCCGGCCCACGTGGATTCCGGCTTCGAGTTCGAGTTCAAGACGCCGCTGAAACTGCCCAACCCCATGGTGCTGCTGGAGAACGCGGCCTGTGGCTACGCCGACACCACCATCCTGAGCGCGGTCTCCATGAGCCTGCGCCCGGAGTCCCGGATCGGTCTGCTGGGCCCCAACGGCGCCGGCAAGTCCACGCTGATCCGCACCCTGATGGGCGAATTGCCGGCGCTCTCCGGCCACGTTCAGCGCGACCCGGACCTGAAGGTCGGCTACTTCCACCAGCAGCAGGTGGACCGGCTGGCCGCCGACGAAAGCCCCTATCAACTGCTCCACCGCCAGCACCCGAACTGGAGCGAGCAGCAGTTGCGCAACGAACTGGGACGCTTCGGCTTCCACGGCGACAATGTGTTCGACCCGGTGGGCCGCTTTTCCGGCGGCGAAAAGGCGCGCCTGGGGCTGGCGCTGATCGTGCACCAGAAGCCCAGCCTGCTGCTGCTCGACGAGCCCGCCAACCACCTGGACCTGGACATGCGCGAAGCACTGACCATGGCGCTGCAAAGCTTCGAGGGGGCGGTGGTCCTGGTCTCCCACGACCGTCACCTGCTGGAAACCACGGTGGATGAATTCCAGCTGGTGGCCGAGGGCGGCGTGCGCCCCTTCGACGGCGACCTGGACGACTACGCCCGCTGGCTGCAGCAGGCGCGGCGCGAGGCGAAGGCGCCGGCCGGCGACAACAAGGCCGCCGGCAAGGACGACGCCAAGCAGCGGCGCCAGGACGCCGCCCGCCTGCGCGAACAGCTCAGACCGCTGAAGAAGGAAGTGGAAAAGCTGGAGAAACAACTGGACCGGTTGGGCACCGAACTGAGCGAGGTGGAAACCGCGCTCGGCGACGAAACCCTCTACACCGACCCGGCCCGCAAAAGCGAACTCAGCGAGTTACTGAGTCGCCAGGGCGACCTGAAAAGCCGCCACGAAGAGGCGGAAATGGCGCTTCTCGAAGCCATGCAGGCGCTGGAAGACGCCGAGGCCGATCTGTAGGAGCGGGCCCGCTTCCATCGCAACTGGAATCGTCGGCCTAGCGCTGCTCCTTGCCGAGCAGCGAGGCGCTGCCGGCGCCGCAGGCCACCACGGTTTTCATCATCTGCTCCACCGCGATGTCCGGCCGCCGCTCCACCAGGTCCTCATGGACGTGGTAGATAAAACCGGACGTGGGGTTGGGGCCGGTGGGCACGAACACGGACAGATGGCCGTCCTCGTGGCGGGAAGTGATCAAGCCCAGCACCGTGGCGGGCACCTGACGCCCGTACAGCCACACCCTCGCCACTTCGCCGCGCATCAGACTGTCCTGGCTGCCACCGAACAGTTGCATGGTCACTTCCTTGACCAGCCGGTACCCCGGCAGGCGCTCCATGCCGCGCTTCTCCAGTTTCTGCCACAGCCAGCCGCCCAGGCTGGTGGCCACCAGGGTGCCGACCAGAAAGCAGAACACCACCAGCACCGCCACCACCACCCAGTCGGCGGCGAATTTCGGCAACCCGAAGAAGCGCACCACCAGGCCGGTGAACGGCGCGATCAACCCCGTGGCGGCGTCGTAAATCCATTTAAAGAAGAACGCGATGATGGAGATGGGCAACAGAATCAGCAGGCCGCCCAACAGCGACTTGCGGATAAAGAACCAAATGCGATTGTCGTTTTCCATGGGCGCGCGGCGGCTCCGTTGCCGGGGTTTCAGGAATACCAGATTCGGTTGACGTAGAGACAGCGTTCGCCGTTCGGGGTTCGCACCCAGGCCTCGTCGTCCACCCGCTTACCAAGCAAGGCCCGCGCCAGCGGCGCGTCGATACTGATCTCGCCACGGCTGCCGTCGGCCTCGTCGGGCCCCACCAGCCGGAAGCGCTCGACCTTGCCGTCGTCGTCCTCCACTTCCACCCAGGCGCCGAAAAACACCTTGCCGGTGTCCTCCGGCACCCGCTCGACCACGTTCATGCCGTCCAGACGCTTGCTCAGGAAGCGGATGCGGCGGTCGATTTCGCGAAGCTGCTTCTTGCCGTAAATATACTCGGCATTCTCCGAGCGGTCGCCCTGGGCGGCGGCCTCCTGCACCGACTTGGTGATCGGCGGCCGCTCTTCCTTCCAGAGCCGCTGCAGCTCTTCGTTAAGACGCCGGTAGCCCTCCGGCGTGATGTACTTGGAGGCGGGCTTGCCTTTCGGTCGCCAACGGCCCATGGGTATGCGTTCCTGTGACGGTGAGGCGGGTATTTTTCCATCCCCGCGGGGACTTGGTAAACTGCGCCCTCTTTTCCAAGAGGTCGAGCGCCATGTCTTTCAACCGTGCCCCCTGGCCGGCCAGCCGCATGCGCCGCATGCGCAAGGACGATTTCTCCCGCCGCCTGATGCGCGAGAACACCCTCACCGTGGACGACCTGATCTACCCGGTGTTCGTTCTCGACGGCGAAAACCACACCGAAGCGGTGCCCTCCATGCCCGGCGTCGAGCGCATGACCGTGGACCTGCTGCGCGAGGAAGCGCGCCAGCTGGCGGACCTGGGGATCCCGGCCATGGCCCTGTTTCCGGTCACGCCGGTGGCGGTGAAGAGCCTGGACGGCGCCGAAGCCTGGAACCCGGACGGGCTGGCCCAGCGCGCCACCCGGGCGATCAAAGAGGCGGTGCCGGAGATGGGCGTGATCACCGACGTGGCCCTGGACCCGTTCACCACCCACGGCCAGGACGGCATCCTCGACGAGGACGGCTATGTGCTTAACGACGTCACCGTCACCGCCCTGGTCAAGCAGGCGGTGTCCCACGCCGAGGCCGGCGCCGACATGGTGGCCCCCTCGGACATGATGGACGGCCGCATCGGCGAGATCCGCCAGGCCCTGGAAGGCCACGGCTTCCCGCACACCCGCATCATGGCCTACTCCGCCAAGTACGCCTCCGCCTATTACGGCCCGTTCCGCGACGCGGTGGGCTCGGCGGCGAACCTGGGCAAGGCGGACAAAAGCACCTACCAGATGGACCCGGCCAATTCCGACGAGGCGCTGCATGAAATCGCGCTGGACCTGGCGGAAGGCGCCGATGTGGTGATGGTGAAGCCGGGCATGCCCTACCTGGACGTGGTGCGCCGGGTGAAGGACGAGTTCAAGGTGCCGGTGTACGCCTACCAGGTGAGCGGCGAGTACGCCATGCACATGGCGGCGTTCCAGAACGGCTGGCTGGACCAGGACAAGGTGATGCTGGAATCCCTGCTGGCGTTCAAGCGCGCCGGCGCCGACGGCATCCTGACCTACTTCGCCAAGGCCGCCGCAATCAAACTCGCCGAACAGAAAAGATAATCGTAGGAGCGGGCTTTGTGGGAGCGGGCCCCGCCCGCTCCCACAAATCAGAAGTTATAGCGGACGTCACCCAGAATCGTGCGACGCTCCCCGTAGCCACAATCCAGACCCTCGCCGCGACACCAGGAGACATACTCCTTGTCCGCCAGATTCTTGCCGGTCACGCTGAAGTCCCAGGGACCGGTGCGGTAACCGATCATGGCGTCATACAGCGTCACCGAAGAGATCTCAGGGCCTCCGCCACCGCCCACGGTGTCGCCGGAGTAACGCACGCCGGCGCCGAAGCGGAAGCCGTTTTCCAGTTCGTATTTGCCCCAGGTGGAGGCGACCTTCTCGGCCACATACGGCAGCCGCTCGCCGGTTTCGTCGTCCACCGCGTCCAGGCTGGTGTAGTTGGCCAGCAAGGACAGATTGCCCAGCCGCTTCTTGATGCCCAGCTCCCAACCGTCCACGGTGGCGCCGGTCTGCTCCACGCTCTGCGGGTTGCCGCCCTGGACCACGCGGTTCGTTTCCTCGATATCGAACCAGGCGGCGGTGACGGACAGGTCGCCCTCGGGAGACAGGTACTTGATACCCGCTTCGCGCTGCTCGCCGGTGGTGGGATCCAGGCCCTGGCCAAAACCGTCGGTGCCCAGATTCGGCACGAACGATTCCGAATAACTGACGTACGGGGACAAACCGAAGTCGAAGCGATACATCAGGCCCAGGCGCCCGGAGGTCTCGGTGTCTTCGGATTCGGTATCGACGCCGTTGACGCCAAGGGTGGTGTTGGTGCTGTCGTCGTAGCGCAGTGCACCGGACACCACCACACGATCAATCTCCATGTGGTCGATGATGTAAACGCCGGTCTGTTTGATTTCGTTGTCGTTGGCGTCCTGCGGGTCCAGCACCGCGTAATTGACGTCACCGTACTGAGGATCGTACACATTGATCGGCGATCCAGTTCCGGTGAAGCGGTTGTCTTCGGTCCATAGCGCGTCCTGGCGGTCCACACCAATGGCCAGATTGTGGCGGGTCGGACCGAACGCCACGTCACCCTCAAGACGGGCGTCCACGTTAAACACTTCAGTACCCTTGTCGGTCATAAAAATAGTGCGCCCGATGGTGCCGTCGGCGGCCGGCGGCACGCCGATCGTGGCCCAGTGTTCACGGGTTTCGGTTTCCGTCTCCGAATAACGGCTGGTAAGTGAAACACCCCACTGACTGTTCAGGCGGTGATCCACAAACAGCGTCACCTCGTCCTTGCGTCGATCATACCGATCCCAGTCCGGCTCGCCGACAAAGGTCTCGGAACCGATATCGCCCAACGGGCCGGGCTCCAGGGTGCCCTGGGTGGGCAGAAACTGAGCCGAGACCGCACCGGTGTTTTCCTGGCTGTTAAACAGCAGGGAAACGGTGGTGTCATCAGTGGGCAGCCAGGTCAGCGAGGGCGCGAACACAAAGCCGTTGTTGTCCACGTAGTCCACCTGGGTACCACTGTCACGCTTGAGCGCCACCAGGCGGTACAACAGCTTTCCGTCCTCGGAAAGCGGCCCGGTGATATCGGCGGCGATTTGCTTGCGGTCAAAGGAGCCCACCTGAGCCCATAGTTCGCCTTGACGCTCCGCCTTGGGCAACTTTGAAACGGCGTTAATGATGCCGCCCAGCTCAGCCTGCCCATAGAGCACTGACGAGGGCCCTTTCAAGACCTCAATACTTTCCAGCGCATAGACATTGGGCCGGACGGTGTTGTAGAAGCCGTAAAGTGAACGCAGGCCATCCACGTAAAAGGAGGGCTCCAGGCCGCGAACCTTGGCGGAATCGATCCGGGTATCAAACCCGAAAGCACCGGAATAGACGCCGGGGCTGTAAAGCAGCGCATCCTGAATGTTCTTGGCGCCGGTATCGCGCATCAATTCCGGCGTCACGGTCTCGATGGAGAACGGCTGACGCTCCACCGGCACATCCAGCTTGCCGGTGCTGGCCGGCTCGTCGACGGTGATGTAGCCGTCTTCGGCGGGCCCTTCGGCGCCCACTTCCACCGGGGCCAGGGTCCCGGCATTATTCTCCTGCTGGGCGGCGGCGAAGGCCGGCGCGGTGAGCAGCGCGATCAGGGCCGCGGCGGCGGCGAAATCTTGATTGAGCATGATGTTTCCCCAGAAACGGTTCTTGGCTGGACAAAGCCATTAACGATAATCGTTCGCATTATACTTATCATCTCCGGTAAGTGAAGAGGGATCCTTGTCATTCCCTTGTCATGCTAATGTCATCCAATAGGTCCTTCCGCATCCAAGCTCAGGACTCGCAATGAACGCCAACACCGGTATCCAGGGCCCCGATTTGAGCAATCAGGACTTCTACATCAACCGGGAATTGAGCCTGCTGCAGTTCAACCTCCGGGTACTCGAGCAGGCCATGGACGAGCGCCATCCGCTGATGGAGCGTCTGAATTTCCTGCTGATCTTCTCTTCCAACATGGACGAGTTCTTCGAGATTCGCGTGGCGGGCCTGAAGAACCGTCTGGAAACCGGCACCGGGCGCCCGGGCCCGGACGGCATGCTCGCCGAGGAAGTGCTGGCCGAGGTGGCCCGCGTGACCCACGACGCCGTGCAGCGTCAGTACCATATTCTGCAGAACATCCTGCTGCCGGCGCTGGCCGAGGAAGGAGTGCATTTCTTGCGCCGCGAGGACTGGACGCCGGCGCAGACCGAGTGGGTGAAGAAATACTTCCGCGACCAGATTTACCCGGTGCTGACGCCGATCGCCCTGGACCCGGCCCACCCCTTCCCGCGGCTGGTGAACAAGAGCCTGAATTTCATTGTATCGCTGGACGGCAAGGATGCGTTCGGCCGCTCCACCGGCCTGGCCATCGTGCCGGCGCCGCGCTCGCTGCCGCGTCTGATGCGGCTGCCGGAAGAGATCTGCGAGGACGGCAACGACAACTTTATCTTCCTCTCCTCGATGATCCACGCCCACGTCAGCGACCTGTTCCCCGGCATGAAGGCCACCGGTTGCTACCAGTTCCGGGTAACGCGGAACGCCGACCTGGAAGTGGACGAGGACGTGGAGGATCTGGCCAGCGCGCTGAAGGGGGAGCTGTTGTCGCGCCGCTACGGTGACGAAGTGCGCCTGGAAGTGGCCGACAACTGCCCCCGCGACCTGATCGAGTATCTGCTGGAGCAGTTCGAACTGACCGAACAGGACGTCTACGAGGTGAACGGCCCGGTGAATCTGGCGCGCATGTTCACCAGCGTCAACCGGCCGCGCCTGCACTACCCGCCGTTCAGCCCCAAACTGCCGGCGGCGGTGAAGAAACACGAGAGCATTTTCGAGGCCATCGATCAGGGCGATATCCTGCTGCACCACCCGTTCGAGAGCTTTTCACCGGTGGTCAACCTGCTCGCCGAAGCGGCCCGCGATCCCAAGGTGCTGGCGATCAAGCAGACGCTCTATCGCACCGGCACCAATTCGGAGATTCTGGATCATCTTGAAACCGCCGCGCGTAACGGCAAGGAAGTAACCGCGGTGGTGGAGCTGCGTGCCCGCTTCGACGAAGAGTCCAACATCGAGGGCGCGCGCCGCCTGCAGGAGGCCGGCGCCATGGTGGTGTACGGCGTGGTGGGCTACAAAACCCACGCCAAGATGCTGCTGGTGGTGCGCCGCGACGGCGACGGCATCAAGCGCTACGCCCATGTGGGCACCGGCAACTACCACACCAAAACCACCAAGATTTACACCGATTACGGTCTGATGACGGCGGAAAAGGGTCTGTGCCAGGACGTGCACAAGATCTTCCAGGAGCTCACCGGCATGGGCAAGGCGGCGCGCCTGAAGCAGCTGAAGCACTCGCCGTTCACCCTGCACCCGAGCCTGGTGCAGTGGATCGATTTCGAAACCGAGCAGGCCCTGGCCGGCAAGCCGGCCCGCATCATCGCCAAGTTCAATTCGCTCACCGAAGAGCAGATCATGCGGGCGCTGTACCGGGCCAGCCAGGCGGGCGTGCAGATCGACCTGATCGTGCGCGGCATCTGCTGCCTGCGCCCGGGCATTCCCGGGCTGTCGGAAAACATCCGCGTGCGCTCGGTGATCGGCCGCTTCCTGGAGCACACGCGCATCTACCACTTCCACCACGCCGGCGAGGACCTGGTGTACTGCTCCAGCGCCGACTGGATGGACCGCAATCTGTTCAACCGGGTGGAGACCGCCTTTCCGGTGAACGAACCGGCGCTCAAGGCCCAGGTGCTGGAGCAGGGCCTGGAGTACTATCTGCGCGATAACGGCCAGGCCTGGGAGCTGCACGGCGACGGCACCTACAGCCGGGTGCAGCGGGCCGAGCACGAGGCGCCGTTTCTGGCCCAGCAGGCGCTGCTTGAGGGCCTGTCCGGCGGCGCCTGAGCGGCGTACGGGTCAGGTGGCGTCGGTCACCGTGAGCTGGTAGCCGGCGGCCTGGAAAAACTCCTGCTCCTGCTCCAGGTCGGCCAGGGTGAGTGGGTGCTCGGCCAGCCAGCCGGCCGGGAACACCAGCTCCAGGGCGCGCTCCCCGGCGTTCAGGGTGAGCGGCGGCACCGGCGCGTCGTTGCGCGCATGATGCATGCGGCAGGCCAATCTCAGCAGCAGGCACAGCCGCAGCAGCCGGGCCTGTTCGTCCTCGGGGCATTCCGCCAGCGTCGACAGCGGCAGCTTGCGCCGGTGACCGCGCACCAGCACCGCCACCGCCTGCTGGGCCTGGCGCGAAAAACCGGGCAGGTCGGAATTGGACACCAGGTAGGCGCCGTGCTTGTGGAACTGGCTGTGAGATACCGCCAGCCCCACTTCGTGCAGCAGGGCCGCCCAGCGCAGCGTGGCCTGCGCCTCTTCGTCCTCGAGATCCCAGTCGCCGGCGGCCTGACGATACAGGCCCCGGGCGGTCTCCCAGACGCGTTCGGCCTGGGCGCGCTCCACGTGGTGCCGGTTCATCAGCGCCTGCACACTGCGCTCGCGGACGTCCTCGTGGGCAAAGCGACCCAGCAGGTCGTACAACAGGCCTTCGCGCAGGGCGCCGCTGGACACCTGCATGTGGGCCAGGCCCATCTGCTCGAAAATGCCCAGCAGAATGGCCAGGCCGGAGGCGAAAATCGCCTTGCGGTCGTCGCGCAGCCCTTTCAGTGATAGGGCGTCCGCGCTGCCCGCCTTGATCGCCTTGCGGCGCGCTTTATCCAGCCCTTCCAGGCTGATGCCTTCGGTGCTCCAGCCGTTCTCCTCGCACACCTGGGCGATCGCCTTGATGGTGCCTGAAGCGCCCACCGCCTGGGCCCAGCCCAGGCGGCGGTAGTTGGTCTCAATGGACAGAACCTCCTGGCGGGCGGCGGTCACCGCCTTCTTGAACGCCGCCTCGGTGATCTTGCCGTCGGCGAAGAAACGCTGCCCGTAGCTGACGCAGCCCATGTGCAGGGATTCGGTTTCCGTGGACTCGAAGCGCTCGCCGATGATCAGCTCCGTGGAACCGCCGCCGATATCCACCACCAGCCGCGCGCCGGCGTCATCGGCCAGGCTGTGCGCCACCCCCAGGTAGATCAGCCGGGCCTCCTCACGGCCCGCCACCACTTCGATGTCGTGCCCCAGGGCCTGCTCGGCGCGGGCAATGAAGTGGGTGGCGTTGCGCGCCATGCGCAGGGTGTTGGTGCCCACCACGCGCACGTTGCCCCGGGGGATGCCCTTGATGCGCTGGGCGAAGCGGCTCAGGCAGTCCAGCGCCCGGGTCTGGGCGTCTTCGTCGAGGCGGTTGTCGGGCCCCAGGCCGGCGCCCAGCTGCACCTTTTCGGACAGACTTTCCAGGACCCGCACCTCACCCTGGGCCTGCCGGGCCACCACCATGTGAAAACTGTTGGACCCCAAATCGATGGCGGCCAGATGTTCAGGTTGTCGCAAAACCCCTCTCCTTGACGGTCCAGAGCCGGCCGTGAAACGGCCCCGAGCGGGCGCCGCGCGGGCCTTCCCGCTGCTTCGGCGCGCCACCGATAGGCGCGCTCTGTCGGCACCATTGTTCGGCGCGCTTGAAATCCGCGCGCCAGACCCCGATATTAATCGACCTGTGACGGCGTCGGCCGCGTGTCGGCGTCATCATCCCGCGAAAGCCTAGCAGGAGATTTCAATGAGCGGCGAGATTATCAACGTGACCGACGCGGATTTCGAGGAGAAAGTCCTGAAAGCCGACGGTCCGGTTCTGGTGGACTACTGGGCGCCCTGGTGCGGCCCCTGCAAAATGGTAGCGCCGATCCTGGAAGACCTGTCCGGGGATTACGCCGGCAAGCTGACCATTGCCAAGCTGAACATCGACGAGAACCCGGACACGCCCAAGAAGTACGGCGTGCGCGGCATCCCCACGCTGACCGTGTTCAAGAACGGCGACGTGGAAGCCACCAAAGTGGGCGCTCTGTCGAAGTCCCAGCTCACCGCGTTCCTGGACAGCACGCTCTGATCCAGCCGGTGAACGCGCCACGGGCCCTCCGGCCCGTGGCCGCCCTTGCCTCTCACGGACTGCGCGTCCCGGACTAGACAGCCCTCCGGCCCGGTGGTACATTCCCGAATCAACGTATTCGCACCCTCTGGCAGGGATCTCTAATTCGTACGTTTCTGAGCGTCCTTTTTCCGAGATAGTCGTTCTGTCCGGCCCCTGGATTTCAGGCCCCGCCGACGGATGATTTGCAAGGGTTTCATCGTTTATCGCTCCCGCTGAATGCGTCAGCCTTAGTCAAGCAGGCCCCGTTCTCCACGATGTCCCCGACCTTGGGAGACCGTGAAACGGCCCCTGCGAATGCAAATGAATCAATAAGAAATTCCGAGGCCCGTCGGCCCGGATCCGACCATCGAGAGACACCAATCCAAGGTGTATTCCGTCAATTCATTTCTGGACATCCTGTAAAACACCAATGAATCTTTCCGAACTGAAACAGAAGCCGATCGGCGAACTTCTGGATATTGCCAAGGAACTCGGCCTGGAGAACCTGGCGAGAACCCGCAAACAGGACGTTATCTTCTCCATCCTCAAGCGAGCCGCCAAGAACGGCTCGGACATCTACGGTGATGGGGTGCTGGAAATTCTGCAGGACGGCTTCGGCTTCCTGCGCTCCGCGGAAGGCTCTTACCTGGCCGGCCCGGATGACATTTACGTGTCGCCCAGCCAGATACGTCGCTTCAACCTGCGCACCGGCGACACCATCGCCGGCAAGATCCGGCCCCCCAAGGATGGCGAACGCTACTTCGCCATGCTCAAGGTCAGTGAGATCAACACCGACCGGCCGGAAAACGCCAAGACCAAGATCCTGTTCGAGAACCTGACCCCGCTGTTCCCCACCGAGCGGATGGTCATGGAGGTCGGCAACGGCTCCACCGAGGACATCACCGCCCGGGTGATCGACCTGGTGGCGCCGATCGGCAAGGGCCAGCGCGGCCTGATCGTGGCACCGCCCAAAGCCGGTAAGACCATGCTTCTCCAGGGCATCGCCCAGTCCATCGCCCGCAACAACCCCGAAACGCACATGATCGTGCTGCTGATCGACGAGCGGCCCGAGGAAGTGACCGAGATGTCACGCACGGTGCGCGGGGAAGTGGTGGCCTCCACCTTCGACGAGCCGCCGGCCCGCCACGTGCAGGTCGCCGAGATGGTGATCGAAAAAGCCAAGCGGCTGGTGGAACACAAACAGGACGTGGTGATTCTGCTCGACTCCATCACCCGACTGGCGCGCGCCTACAACACCGTGCAGCCGAGCTCCGGCAAGGTGCTCACCGGTGGTGTCGACGCCCACGCCCTGGAAAAGCCCAAGCGCTTCTTCGGCGCGGCGCGGAACATCGAGGAAGGCGGCAGCCTGACCATCCTCGCCACCGCCCTGGTGGAAACCGGCTCCAAGATGGACGAAGTGATCTACGAGGAGTTCAAGGGCACCGGCAACATGGAACTGCACCTGGACCGCAAAGTGGCGGAAAAGCGTGTGTTCCCGGCCATGAACATCAAGCGCTCCGGCACCCGCCGCGAAGAGCGGCTGGTGAGCGAGGACGAGCTGCAGAAGATGTGGATTCTGCGCAAGGTCCTGCACCCGATGGACGAAATCGGCGCCATGGAATTCCTGATCGACCGCATGAAGCAGACCAAGACCAATGCGGAATTCTTCGATTCCATGAAGCGCAAGTAACAGCGGCCCCGGCAACGGAGCCCCACAGAAAAGCCCCGGCCTTTGCCGGGGCTTTTTCGTTCAGGGCCGGTTCAGAACGCGCGCTGCACGCTCAGCCGCCAGGTGCGCGGCAGAATCGGGTGGTAGTGCAGGTCCTCCACCCCCGCCGCCGGCTCGCCCTGCAGGCGGGACGCGTAGAAGTAATCGATATCGTGGTCGCCGGAATCGGCCAGGTTCAGCACCTCCAGCGCCAGCTCCCAATCGCCGCCGCGCCAGCCCGCCTTGACGTTCTGAATGGTGGTGCTGGACGACTCCTGATCGGAGAACGAATCCAGCGGACGCGGGCCCAGATGGCGAATACGGTAGCCGCCGAACCAGTGGCCGCTGTGGTAGTGGGCGCCGGCGCCGATCACGCGATCGGGCGCGCCTTCCACATAGTCCCCTTCGCCAGGCTCGTCGTCCCGATAGCGGGCGCGGGTGGCCGCCAGCTCCAGGTCCAGGGACAGCCAGTCGGTGGGGTTATAGAACACATTGAACTCCACCCCGCGCCGCAGGCTCGGCCGCCCGGCCTCGGTGTTGCCCGCGTCGCCCACGAACAACAGCTCCGAATCCAGCCGCAGCTGCCATAACGCCAGCGACATCTCCAGATTCCGTGCCGGGTAGAAACGCGCGCCCAGCTCCTCGCCGCGCGAGCGCACCAACGGGTCCACTTTTTCAGCCGCCGAACCGTCCAGCGGGTCCACTTCAATGGTGGTGCCCCGGGCGTCGTTGCTGTGGAAACCGAAACCGCTGGAGAGGTAATACTCGGCCTGTTCGCTGGCCAGCCACACCAAGCTGAATTTGGGGCTGACGATGCCGTCGTCCGCGTTGCCGGAATTGGCGGACAGGTCGACGCCGTTTTCGTTGATGCCGGCGCGGTCGTTCACATCGAAGTAATAGTGGTCATAGCGAAGCCCCGCGGTGGCCCGCCAGCGCTCGGCGAGCTGAAACTCCAGACTGCCGAACACACCGGCGGCGGTTTGCGACACCTCATCCCGGCGCACCGTGCCAAGACGTTGCCGCCCCGCGCTGCTGAACAGCCCCACATCACGGATGTCGTCGTGCCGAAAGTTAAGCCCCCAGCGGCCGGTCACCGGCATGCCGGCCAGACGCAGATCATTGTTGAACGACACCTCACCGCCGTAAACGCCACGCTCATCGACCTGCTCGAATTCGTCGCCGTTGACCGGATCGTCCAGAAAGTAGGTGAAGTTGGACCAAAGATTGAGCCAGTAGTCGATGGCGTAAATCGTGCCCTGCTGGCGCGGGTTGCTCCAGGACAGCGACAGGGAATAGCGCTCGCTTTCACCGCCGGCATCCTCGTCCAGGGAGCCGAGCTCATCGATCAGACCGGAGCGCACCGCGCGCCGGGGAATCTGGTCGGCGCTGTTCCAGCGGTTGCTGTAACCCATCACCGTGGTGGTGTAGCGGGTATCGCCCTGGTTCCAGCCATAGCGGAGCAGGCCGTTATACTTCTCCACGTCTTCGTTGACGTCCTCCCAGGGGCCGTTGTAGGTCTGACTCTCAAGCGCGTAGACCAGGTCGCCCTCGCCCACTTCGTTGCCGCCGTAGAACAGAGCACGGTAATAATCGTCGCCCCCGGCGGTGAGCTTCAGACGCTGCCCTTCGGCGCGGGTGCGCGTGCGGATATCCACACTGCCGGCGCCAGAGAAATCCCCGACGCCGGCGTAATAGGGGCCCTTCCGGTAATAGACGTCATCGATCATTTCCGGAATCAGAAAATTAATATCGGTGTAGCCCTGGCCGTGCCCATGGGTGGGCATGTTCACCGGCATGCCGTCCACCGATGTGTTGAAGTCGGTGCCGTGGTCCAGATTGAACCCGCGTAGAAAATACTGGTTCGCTTTGCCACTACCGGAGTGCTGAGTCGCGATCAGACCGGGCACCGTTTCCATCACTTCGCCGGTGCGAAGAATCGGCCGGGTACGCAGCTCGTCACCGTCCACCCGGCCTTCCGAGGCGGCCACCGGCGGTGGCTGTTGCTGGGTTTGGCCGGTTACGTTGACCGGTTGCAGCTGATGGGCAGCGGCAGGCATGGATGCAATAAAAAGCACACCCATGGCAACCTTGCCCGACATTCTCCTTTGACTTCGCATCCCGTCGATCCCTTGTTTTTTAGACTATTTAACATCCTTGTTAGTCCAGACAGGATGAACAGCGCGCGAAGTAAGCAGCTACCGCGAACAAAATCCCTGCCGCCTCTCGCCAGGCGATGTTTTCGCTATACGCTTTGAGGGATCATTCTTCGCTTGTGGGAGCGGGCCGCGCCCGCGAAAGGCAAGCACCGCTTGCCGGCACGACCCTGCCCCCGAACCGCCCCTGAACAAGCTAAACCATCAAAGCTACGGGGAGCGGTGGGCACCACTTTTATCCCGCTTACGCTTTTTTAGATTACGCCTAATCCAAACCTTGAAGCTCGAGCGGGTTAAAATTATGAGCGTGGCTAGACCAACTGGCAGCGATGCCTATGTCATACCCATAGATCATATTAATTTGAATCGTATCTTTTTTCAGCGCCTCAGGGTCATTTTCGACAACGACAGCAGCTAGTCGGCGAGCCAGCCCCGTGTCAGCGACGTTCTTAGTTCTTAGAAACACCTGTCCGCTTACATAGGTCACTTTCTTTGGGCCTTCGTTGGGCGAGCTGAAAGTTGACGAACCAGAGGATACAGTTGCGTAAGCAACATCTGGGTCATTTGATAGTGCCGACTGGACCGCCAGCATACCTTTAAATGGTTTACTCTGGTGAAGCTGAGCAGTGAAGGCCGGGGCGATGGCGGATGCTATAAACAATATAACAACCACTGCAACATGAACGTTCCAGACCTTTCCGACCTCCCGTTTTTCTGCGCGCGCATTGACCACATAGGTACCGGCCACCAGATCATGCAGTGACTGTCGCGTTACTCTATTAAAAACATACAAGTATAAAATTGAAAAAATACCGCCAAACACGATTAATGAAAGCGGGTAAATAAGATAGGAGAACATCACCTCGTTAGAAAACTGAGCCCCGTTGAGGGAGAAAGGAGTGGCCAAAATTAAGTAACGGACAATGGACCTCCCAAAGCCTATTGGCATGTTCTCGGAATCAACCACTCTAATCTTTAAGGCTCGCTTACCTATTGTCTGACCTCCGGCGATGGAGCTATTCATGACGCCAAAGTAAATGAGAGCTATTGAGAACCCGACCAGGCGACCCCACGCCCCCATTTGAACGAAAAAACTCTCTAGAAATAGACCGAGCGCCAGGCCAACCATACCAAGTATTAAAGTGTCTACAAAAAAAGCGACAACCCTACGCCAGAATCCAGAAATCCATTTCAATTCTTTTCCCTCATTCATTATCATCCCTCTTTCTATTCTTAACCAATTTAACGGCTCTCACAAAGGCCGAGCGGCAGCAAAGGTTTGGACGGCTCGATGACTGGTTATGTGATTGTTTACAACAGCCACGAAAAAACCGTAGCCAGCCCGATAAGAACAAGTCCGGCGATAGTGACCAGAAAGGCTGCAAGGCCGTAATTTGCGTACCGAGTTCGTGGAGAGTCTGAGGGGTCTTTGAACCAGCAAGCATCAAGTTTCTTGACTCCCACATAGTCGCCAAGACCGTCTCCGTAGTGCTCACCATTTTCTGTGGCTACTTGGCAAGCACTGATCAAATTACGAAGGCCTTGTTCGTCACCGACGATGCAGTCTTCGTGATCAATCCACTCAGAGCCATCTTTTAATTGTGGTTTCCAATCTGCCATTTAACTCTCGATTTACTACGCTGTTGTTCAGCGGTAGCCTTGGCAGAGCGAGGCGGCGACAAGCTGTCCGATGTAGGGCCGCCAGGCCCAGAACGAACTAGAACTATTGGTTATGTTCGTTTGCCGGCTAGATGTAGCCTCGGTAGGCACACCATGCGAGCCCGACACCCACAACCAGCAGTACAATGGGTACTATGGCGCAGGCCCAGAAATCCGAAAGCACACCATGTCTTAGCCCCTTGATCCCGTCTAGAACAGCAAGAAATACTGTAGCGAGGGACACAACCCCAATGTAGAAGTGAGCGTTAAAGCCGCCGTCTAGCCCGATGGCTAGGAAAATTGGGCCGAAAGCTGCTCCAATCCAGGCAAGAGCAACTGCCTTAGCCCCAATGTATGTCGTATAGATATCTCTGCTCATGACTTCCCGAGAACATAACGCTGGCGTAACGGGCCGGTTTGTGGAGCGGCAGCGGAACAAAACGGTCCCGTTGACACATTGGTTACGCACATAACGATGAGCGCACCGGTGGCCTTTACAGAGCGAAGCGGCGTAAAGAAAATCCCTGTGACGCGGCTTGTCACCCGAGTTCACAACATTCTCGTAATCTCGACGCTGCCAACCTTTTTCCCTTCTGCTTTGCCGCCATGGTGGTGATACGGGCGCCTGAAATTGAAATGAGGTGCCTCGTTAGCAGTGATAACCACATAGTCTATTTGGGCACGCTTGAAGGTAGTCACGGCCGCCTTTATCGCCTTATCCGCGTTATCAAAATACTGATCGTCTTTCTGAAGATTTCCACTTTGCCTGACGATTCTGAGACGGAAATTCCCCAAGCCTCTCATGGCACAAATTTCGATTAGCTGATCAAGATAGACCACTTCAGTGTTATTTGGGTCATCAAGTTTTTGCTGCTGGCTGAGCATCGCAATAAAGCTGGCGACCAATAGCCCAGCGAGTAAAATCCAACCAATGATTTCAGCACCTTCCATGCACTACTCGCCCTACGGTTAACGCGAAGCTTTGCGGCAATTTTGGAGCCGCGAAGCGGCGGGAAAATTGTCCGGTAACAGCAGTTTGTTATGCCATAGCTTATTGACCAATATTTAGCTCTGAGCGCATCTGAGCAATAATTTTTTCTTTTAACTCTCCGGCCTCCCGGCCTTTACGCTGCATCTCCTTCGCCACAGGACCTTCCATATCGGGACTGGACAGTGTTTCCTGGAGTTCCGCTAGCCACCTTGAACTCATTTTAAGAATTTCGTGATTGAGCTCCTCGAATTCCTGGGTCAGCTTTAAAAGCTCGGTAGATCCCAGAATTTTCACTACGGTTGTCTCTTCGGTTGCGCGCCTGTGAGCATCTTGAATCTTGTGAGGGAATTCGCCGACAGCAGACTGGAAAGCCACGACAGCTTCCGGCGAATTACCGGCTTGCAGGAGCTTATAGAACTCTTGCTTCAACGTGACCTGTGAAAATTCTTCATAATCACTGCCAACGGCTGCAGCGGCCTCCTCATACTTCTTGAAGTACTGACTGTACACTTCACGCCTCACCTCAAACACGCGAGCTGCTTGCTCACGGCGGCCCCTAAGCCAGTGCAGCAACAAGGGCACAATTACGGAGGCCACAAGCACTGACATAGCGGGCACAACTACTGAGGGGGTAAGCCACTGGACTTCATCAACCAATTTTCAGTCAACTCCTTAGTCTAAGCTGGTCCGGCATAACGCTGGCCATCACGCGCTTGTCGCGTGCATGACATTGTTAGGCATCAGCTTTCCGGGCAATAAACTTCTTGAACTGATCAATTGTTGGCATCGGATTGATCCGATGAATAATTCGATGACAGTTTGAGCAAACTACGGATAGGTCAGCCAAAGTGGTCACATGACCTTTTTCCATTTGACTAATTGGCTTCAAATGATGGACCTCGCAAAACCCGTGGCCGTGGTGCCCATACCTCGCCTCAAAATCAAACCCACAAGCTTCACAGCAGAGCTTACCCTTAGCTGCGAGGACAGATTTCTTTTTCTTCTCCACCAATGAAGGGTTGCGCTCTCGCCGAAGGTGAGCCACCAGTCGGGGATTACCCTCTTTAGCTGTAGTTTCAGTGTCAACATCGGGCAACTTGCTCGTTCGCGCCCCGGACTGGATATATTTGATGACATCATCAACCAATCCCGCGCTTTCCGGTTTATCCGCATACCAGACGTTACTTTGTCCAATGCCTCCCTTTACCCGTCTAGGAATTAGGAAATCCCTCTCCTGCTCCGGAATTAAGTGTGCATTCTCTATCGGTGCGACAATTCGGTACTCCGTGATATTGTTGCTTCGATGTCTCTTACAAGGGTTGGGGATCTCTTGCAAATCACGAAATACGGTTGCATTTTTATACCAGCCAACTATTGCGGTGCCACCCGCATTCGGGCCTGCGGTCCAAACTACGGTTACGCCATCCGCCTTATCGGCACCTTTTGGCGCGCCTAATCTTTCTACCGAAATACGACCTGTGGGTTGCACATATCCGTAGACTTTTCCCCTACAGGCCGTGAAGTTACATACCTCGTGGCCCACCGCGTCCTTATTGTATGATCCCCCGCGCTGGATGGAGTCTCCCTGAATTCCATCGTAGCGCTTCATCCACCCGATATTGCAGAACACAATGGCCATCTACACCTACACCTTCTCCTGATGCCTAACAGGTATTAGAACGCCGGCTCGAATATCCAATGAACGCGCCTGCGTCCTATCCCGGCTTCTGTTTTTCATGTAAAACCGACTAAACCAGACATTTCATAAAGTTACAAACCCCTCCGCAGGGGACCGCCCCCGATCGCGTAACCGCTTTGTTTGCCGACACCAATCATACTGTCCATGCGTGCAGACCCGGAGAGGGCTGGTCGGCTGCTATACTGCCGCCACCTTGCAGCCGGCGAGATTGGATTGATGAAATACCGCGACCTGCGCGACTTTATTCAGCAACTGGAAAAGCTGGGCGAACTGAAACGGGTGACCCGCGAGGTGGACCCGCGCCTGGAGATGACCGAGATCTGCGACCGCACGCTGAAGGCGGGCGGTCCGGCGATTTTGTTTGAGAACCCCAAGGGCTCCTCGATCCCGGTGCTCGGCAACCTGTTCGGCACCGAACGGCGGGTGGCGCTGGGCATGGGCCGGGAGTCGGTGGAAGAGCTGCGCGAGCTCGGCGAGCTACTCGCTTTCCTGAAGGAGCCGGAGCCGCCCAAGGGATTCCGCGACGCCTGGGAGAAGCTGCCGATCTTCCGCAAGGTGCTGAGCATGAACCCCAAGGTGGGCGGCTCGGGCCCCTGCCAGGAACACGTCATCGAAGGCGACGACGTGGACCTGACCCAGCTGCCGATTCAGACCTGCTGGCCCGGCGACGCCGGCCCGCTGGTGACCTGGCCGCTGGTGATTACCCGCGGGCCCAATAAAGAACGCCAGAACCTGGGCATCTACCGCCAGCAGTTGATCGGCCGCAACAAGCTGATTATGCGCTGGCTCGGCCACCGCGGCGGCGCGCTCGATTTCCAGGAATGGCAGCAGGCACACCCTGGCGAGCCGTTCCCGGTGGCGGTGGCGCTGGGCGCCGACCCGGCCACCATCCTGGGCGCGGTGACGCCGGTGCCGGATACCCTCAGTGAATACGGCTTCGCCGGCCTGCTGCGCGGCTCACGCACTGAGCTGGTGAAATGCCTGGGCTCCAACCTGCAGGTGCCGGCCAGCGCCGAGTTCGTGCTGGAAGGCCATTTGCAGCCCGGCGAGTACGCCGACGAGGGGCCGTTCGGCGACCACACCGGCTACTACAACGAAGTGGAGCGCTTCCCGGTGTTCACCGTGGATCGCATTACTCACCGTCGCGACCCGATCTACCACAGCACCTACACCGGCCGGCCGCCGGACGAACCGGCGGTGCTGGGCGTGGCGATGAACGAAATCTTCGTGCCGATCCTGAAGAAGCAGTTTCCGGAGATCGTCGATTTCTATCTGCCGCCGGAGGGCTGTTCCTACCGCATGGCGGTGGTGACCATGAAGAAGCAGTACCCGGGCCACGCCAAGCGCGTGATGATGGGGGTGTGGTCGTTCCTGCGCCAGTTCATGTACACCAAGTTCGTGATCGTCTGCGACGACGACGTTAACGCCCGCGACTGGAAGGACGTGATCTGGGCGATCACCACCCGCATGGACCCGGTGCGCGACACCGTGATGGTGGAGAACACCCCCATCGACTATCTGGATTTCGCCTCCCCGGTGGCCGGGCTGGGCTCCAAGATGGGCCTCGACGCGACCAGTAAATGGCCCGGCGAAACCACGCGGGAATGGGGCCGCGCGATTAGCATGGACGACGATGTTAAACAGCGGGTCGATGAGATGTGGAGTGAGCTCGGCCTGGACTGAACACCGGTAACCCGTCAAGGAGCCCCCATGCCCTGGAACCCGTCCGAGATTCCCGATCAAAGCGGCCGCGTCGCCGTTATCACCGGCGCCAACAGCGGCATCGGTTTCAAAGCCGCCCGCCATCTGGCGGCAAAAGGCGCCACCGTGATCATGGCGTGCCGCAACCTGGAAAAAGCCCGTGCCGCCCGGGCCAGGCTGCCCGCCGACGCCAACGTGCGCATCGTGGAACTGGACCTGGGCAGCCAGGCCAGCGTTAAGAAAGCCGCCGAAGAGATCCTGGCCCAGTACCCGCGCCTGGACCTGTTACTGAACAACGCCGGCATCATGTGGCTGGAAGAGGGCCGCACCGAAGACGGCTTCGAGCGCCAGTTCGGCATCAATCATCTCGGCCATTTCACGCTCACCGCCCTGCTGCTGCCGGCATTGCGCGACGTAGCCGGTTCGCGGATCGTCACCGTCAGCAGCATCGCCCACCGGGCCGGTCGTATCCACTTCGACAATATTCACCTGGACGGCCAGTACGGCCGCCAGCGGGCCTACGCCCAGGCCAAGCTCGCCAACCTGATGTTCGCCGTGGAACTGGACCGGCGCCTGCAACGGGCCGGGGCGCAAACCCGCTCGCTGGCTTGCCACCCGGGCATCGCCAGCACCAACCTGGCCGGCCCGGGCATCGCCGAGGAAACACCGCTGGGCATCGGGCGCGTGGTGCGCTGGCTTTGGCCGCTGATGACCCAGAGCGCCGAAAAAGGCGCCTGGCCGACACTCTATGCCGCCACCGCCCCACAGGCGGAGGGCGGCCACTACTATGGCCCCGCCCGCCTTAAAGAAGCCATCGGCCCGCCACGGGAAGCACGCCCGCGCCGCTACGCCATGGATCCGGAAAAAGGACAGCGTCTCTGGGCGCTATCGGAGAGCCTCACCGGGCAACATTTTCCGTGAATTGACGGGCCGGCCACAGGGATTGCATTAAGCTATTGCACTTTAATGGTACGTCAGTACCATAAACAAAAAGGTGTCGCCCTGGTGAGCACCGGCACAACAATAGCCGAAGGATTCCGCCCTCATGTTGCAACGACTTCCCCGCCGCGCCTTCCTGAAAGCGCTGGCCGCGTCCGCCGGCGCCGCCGCCGTACCGACCCTGGCCGGCGCCGGGCAAGCCGACGGCAAGGCACAGGGTGAGCGCGCCAGCTGGCAGAACTGGTCCGGCAACCAGACCGCGCGGCCGCGCAACCTGGCCTACCCGGCGGACGAAACCGCCCTGGCCCGGCTGCTCGCCAACACCGAAGGCACGGTGCGGCCGTTCGGCGGCAGCCACTCGTTCAGCGCCGTGGTCCCCACCGGCGACACCCTGGTGTCCCTGGAGGCCATCAACGGGCTGCGCAGCGTCGACGCCGGCGCCCTGCGCTTCGGCGCCGGCACCCGCATCGCCCAGGCCAGCAGCGAGGCCTGGAGCGAAGGCCGCAGCCTGATCAACGAACCGGACATCAACCTGCAGTCGCTGGCCGGCGCCATCGCCACCGGCACCCACGGCACCGGCCTGGGCCTGCCGTGCCTGTCCGACCAGGTGGTGGGCCTGGAACTGATGGACACCGAAGGCACCCTGCACCGGCTCGACCACAAGGACGGCGACCGCTTCCAGGCGGCCCGCTGCGGCCTGGGGGCCCTGGGCCTGATCACCGCCGTGACCCTGGACAGCGCCCCGGCCTACCGGCTGGAAGAGCACACCTGGACGATGCCGCTGGACGAAGCCATGGATTTCGTGGAGCGGGAGAAGGACAACTTCCGCAACATCGAGTTTTTCGCCTTTCCTCTCGGCGGCACCGCCATCGTCAAAACCATGTCGCTCACCGACGACCCGGAGGACGACCTGGCCCAGGACGACAGCAACGACCTGCTGGAGACCGTCTGCGAGCTGAGCATGCGCGCCGGCTGGATGACCTCCACCCTGCAGAAGCTGGTGACCTTTTTCGTCGAGGAAAACCGCCGCCGGGGGCCGGCCCACAAGATCTACGCCAACCGCCGCACGGTGCGCTTCAACGAAATGGAGTACACGGTGCCGGCGGAGAAAGGCATCGAGTGCCTGCAGGAAGTCTGCGAAGTGATCCGCGAGCAGGACATCAATGTGTTCTTCCCGATTGAGTTCCGCTACAGCGCCGCCGACGACACCCTGCTGTCCATGTTCAGCGGCCGCGCCGGGGCCAGCCTGTCCATCCATCAGTATTTCAAGCAGGACGCCACGCCGCTGTTCCGCGCCACCGAGCCGGTGCTGCGCCGGCACCGGGGCCGTCCGCACTGGGGCAAGCTGCACAGCCTGGGCGCCGACGAATTGCGCGAACTCTATCCGCGCTTCGACGACTTCCTCGCCCTGCGCCGCGAGCTGGACCCGCGCGGACGCTTGCTCAATGATCACCTGAGACACCTGTTCGGCATCGACGCCAAGGGGCAACCGGCATGAAAAGGCGCACCTTCCTGCTTGCCCTGGGCGGCGGCCTGGCGGCGGCCTGGTGGCTGAAACCCGGCGACCGGGGCGGCCCCCACGGCGCCTACTTCCAGCCCTACAACACCCTGTTCCGCGACAGCGGGCCGGGACGCCCGCTGCTGTTCATCGACCGGCAACGGCTGGCGGCCAACTGCCGCCGCCTGCAGCAGGCGCTGCCGCCGGGCCGCGCCTACCGCATCGTCGCCAAATCATTGCCCAGCGTGCCGCTGATCCGGGAAGTGATGGCGCAAACCGGCACCGACCGGGTGATGGTGTTCCACCAGCCGTTCATCAACGCCATGGCCGAGGCGGAGCCGGGCTGTGACCTGCTGCTCGGCAAGCCCATGCCGGTGCGGGCCGCCGCCCGCTTCTATGAGGAACTGCCGGCGGACGCCGGCTTCGACCCGGATCGCCAGCTGCAGTGGCTGATCGACAGCGACGCGCGGCTGAAGGAGTACCTGGAACTGGCCCGGCGGCTGGACCGCCGGCTGCGCATTAACGTGGAAATCGACGTGGGTCTGCACCGTGGCGGGCTCACCGAGCCCGGGCAATTGGATGGGCTGCTGGCGCGTATCGCCGCCCACCCGCGCCATCTCGAATTCGCCGGCTTCATGGGTTACGACGCCCATGTGGGCAAGCTGCCGGACCTGGTGGAAAGCCGCGACACCAGCCTGCGCAAGGCCCAGGCGGTCTATCAGAGTTTTATCGACCGGCTCTATCAGGTGGCCCCGGAACTGCGCGAGCAGCCGCTCACGTTCAACGGTGCCGGCAGCCCCACCTTCACGCTGCACGGCGACGAAACGCCGCTCAACGAGCTGGCGGCCGGCTCCTGTCTGATCAAGCCGTCGGACTTCGACGTGCCCAGCCTGAAGGACTTCGAGCCCGCGGCCTTTATCGCCGCGCCGGTGCTCAAAAAGCTGGACGGCCTCACCCTGCCCGGTCCGCTGCCGCTGGGCGACGCCTGGGCCCTGTGGGACCCCAACCGGCGCCGCACCTATTTCATCTACGGTGGCGACTGGAAAGCGGAGCCGGTGTCACCGCCGGGCATCCGCCGCAACGACCTGTACGGCGCCAGCACTAATCAGATGATGTACAACGGCTCGCCGGCCACCGAGCTGGTGCCCGGCGATCAGCTGTTCTTCCGCCCCACGCAAAGCGAGTTCGTGCTGCTGCAGTTCGGCGACCTGGCGGCGGTGTCCGAACACCGCATCCAGGCCTGGTGGCCCCCTCTGCCCCAGGGCGAAGGGGCCTGAGCCCGGTTACAGATCCGGCATGCGGTTGAACCAGGGCCGCGCCCGCTCCAGCTGACCGGCCAGCTTGAACAGCAGGCCCTCGCTGCCGTGATCGCCGACCAGCTGCACCCCCAGCGGCAGGCCGCTTTCGCACCAGTGCAGCGGCACCGACATGGCAGGCACCCCGGTGACGTTGGCGAGCTGGGTGAAGGGCACGTACTTCAGGTTCTCCTTCACCATCTGTTCCACCAGGCCGGTTTTCATCACCAGCTTCTCGGCGCCCACCTTGAGAATCACCTTGAGCATGCGCTGCTGCCAGGCCGGCGTTTCCGAAGCGCCGATACGCGCCGGCTGCAGCGCCAGGGTGGGCGTCAGCCACAGATCGTACTGCTGGTGGAATTCCGCCAGCGCCCGGGAATACCCCTGCCAACGCTGGTAACCACGCACGTAGTCCGGCGCCGAGGTGGCGTGGCCGAACGCCGCCATCGCCAGGGTGTCCAGTTCGAAGCCGTCGTTGCCGCAGCCGGTCTCTTCGCGTACCCAGTCCACGTTGGCGGCACAGTTGGCGAACCACATGGAGAGCCAGTCCATGCTCATGGCCAGCATGTCCATTTTCGGCGACGCCTGCTCCACCTTGTGGCCCAGGGACTCCAGCAGGCGGGCGGCGTCCTCCACCGCGGCCACCGCTTCCGGGTCCACCTCGGTACCGATCGGCGAGGTGGTGGAAAACGCGATACGCAGCGGCTTGGGGTCGCTCTCCAGCTCGCTCAGGTAGCTGCGCTCCGGCGGCGCGATGCGGAACAGGCTGCCCACTTCCTCGCCCTGGGTGGCGTCCAGCAGCAGCGCGGAATCGCGCACCGAGCGGGTCACCACATGGTTCATGGAAATGCCGTGCATGGCCTCGCTGAAGTTGGGCCCCCAGGGGGTGCGCCCGCGCCCCGGCTTGAGACCGAACAGGCCACAGCAGCCGGCGGGAATGCGGATGCTGCCGCCGCCGTCGTTGGCGCCGGCGAACGGCACCACGCCCGCCGCCACCAGAGCCGCGGAACCGCCGGAGGAGCCGCCCGGCGTGTGGTCGGTGTTCCAGGGGTTGCGGGTGGCGCCGAACGCCTCCGGCTCGGTGATGCCCTTGGCGCCGAATTCCGGCGTATTGGTGCGCCCGAACAGCACCACCCCGGCCGCCTTCCAGCGGCGCACCAGCTCGGAATCCACCGGCGCCTTATGGCCGGCCCGCTTGAGGGCCTTGTTACCCTGATAGTTGGGCGCGCCGCCAATCTCCTGGAACAGGTCCTTGGTGAGCATGGGCACCCCGGCCAGGGGGCCGCTCAAGGCGCCCGCCGCCTGCTCCCGGGCCTGGTCGTAAAGCGGAATGATCAGGCCGTTGAGGGCCGGGTTCACCGCCTCGGCACGGGCGATGGCCAGCTCCAGCAGCTCGGCGGCGGTGACTTCCCCGTCCGCCACCAGTTTGGCCAGCGCCACGCCGTCGAGATTGCGGTATTCGTCAAAACGCATGATGGTATCCTTATTATTTAAAACCCCAGTGACATTCGTATTCCCACGGAGACCCTATGAAGGCCGTCGGCTTTAACCAACCCCGCGCCATCGAAGACGTCCACGCCCTGGAAGACATCCAGCTGGAACAGCCCAAACCAGGCCCCCGCGACCTGCTGGTGGCGGTGGAGGCGGTATCGGTCAACCCGGTGGACACCAAGGTACGCCAACGCCCCCTGGCGGAGAAGGGCCATAAAGTACTCGGCTATGATGCCGCCGGTCGGGTGGAAGCGGTAGGCGCCGAAGTCCGCGACTTCCTGCCCGGCGACCGGGTCTGGTACGCCGGCGCCATGCAGCGCCAGGGCAGCAACGCCCAGTACCAGTGCGTGGACGAGCGCCTGGTGGCGAAAATGCCCGAAGGCACCGGCATGCAGGAAGCCGCCGCCCTGCCGCTGACCGTGCTCACCGCCTGGGAAAGCCTCACCGACCAGCTCGGCCTGACGCCTGAAAACGCCGCCGGCAAGACCCTGCTGATGGTGGGCGGCGCCGGCGGTGTCGGCTCCATCGCCACCCAGCTGGCCGCCCGCCACTTCGGCATGACGGTGATCGCCACCGCCGGACGTCAGACCTCGGCGGACTGGTGTACCGCCATGGGCGCCACCCACACCATCGACTACCGCAACGGCCTGCGCGAGCCCATGAAAGGGCTGGGCATCGAGCAGGTGGACGCCATCCTGCTGGCCCAGGAACCGGACGCCTACTGGAGCGACGTCTGCGAACTGGTCGCCCCGCTGGGCGGCATCGTCACCATTGTGGACGCCCGCGGCCCCCTGGATGTGAATCCGCTGAAACCGAAGAGCGCCCGCTTCGCCTGGGAGTTCATGTTCACCCGCGCCCTGTTCGGCGTGGACATGGAGCGCCAGGGCGAGATCCTGCGCGCCGCCGCCCGGCTGATGGAAGAAGGGGTGCTGCAGACCACCCTTTCGGAGTCCCTGGGGCCGATCAACGCCGCCAACCTGAAAGAGGCCCACCGGCGCATCGAGTCCGGCAAGACCATCGGCAAGCTGGTGCTGGCCGGCTGGGAGTAACCCGGCTCACTGCGAGCCCAACGGCGGCAGCGTCCCCTCGCAGGCGGCGCCCGACGACGCCAGCTTGAGTTCATGCAGGCACAGCACCGGGCTGAGCGCCAGAGTGCGGCGAAACAGGGCCGGCCAGGCGTCTTCGTTGACCATCGGCCGGCCCAGTCGCGTGCTGCGCACCGCCTGCCAGGCCAGGTTGTCGGGCCCGCCCTGGGCCTCGGCGATCACGAACTGGAAGGGGTGGGCGCCGGGCACGCCGAGGCGGATGTCGGTGGCCACCAGCCGCCCGTCCTCCAACCGATAATCCAGAAAGCCGCCGGTGAACCACTCCAGACGGCGGCCGTCATCCAGCTGCTTGGCCGAGGCGACCAGATTGGCGTCCCGCGGAAAGCCCTCGATATGCAGCGGCACATCACCGTCCAGCAGCCCGGTGACGATCTCCAAGCGCTCTTCGCGGTGCAGCACCGTGGCCCGCCACAGCAGGGTGGAAAACGGCATCGGCTGCACCATGCGCGGCGCCGTCTGGTAGTCCGTACCCGCCAGCGCCTGGTGCACCCGGTGGTCCACCCACTGCTGCGCGGCCAGGCTCCAGGCCAGGTACAGGCTCGACAGCACCAGCCCCACCGTCAGCGCGCGGATCGCCGGCGGCCGGACCAGAGCGATGATCACCGCCACCAGCAGCGGCAGCGTGTAGAGCGGGTCGATGATAAAAATGGTGTGCCAGGCCACCGGCGGCCCCAGCGGCCAGAGCAGTTGGGTGCCGTAGGTGGTGAAGGCGTCCAGCAACGGGTGCGTGATCAGGATGGCGCCGGTGAAGGTCAGCCAGCGGCGGAACGATACGCTGCGCTGCCAACGACTGAGTAGCGCCGCCAGCACCACCGCCAGGGGCACCAGCACCAACAGCGAATGGCTGAAACCACGGTGCTGGGAAAAGTTGGCCACCGCATCGCCATAGTCGATCAGCACGTCCATGTCCGGCAGAGTGCCGAGCAGCGCGCCGGCGACCACCGCGGCGCGCCCGAACCGGTGCCCCAGCACCGCCCCGCCCAGGGCGCCCCCCAGGGCCGCCTGCGTTATCGAATCCATACTTTCTCGCCCCCGCCGCCGGCATAGCGGCAGCAAATAACATTGAAGCTTCTGACTTCTCTGGGAAAGATGATGAGCGAGATATCAGAAGTAACGGTAAACACAACAAGTATCTGTCTAGGAACGACGCCGAGAATGCGCTATGCCATCGACTTCACAAAGAAGAACTGGGCGGCCAGTCCAATAGTAACCGTGGCTAACAGCGCCGTTAGCGTCACGATATCGATCCAAATACTAGCAGCGTCATGAGGCACCTCTTCTTGCCTATACATAGGCACGATAATACGCATATATACTGCGAGAGCGAGCACACTGTTGAGAATCGCCACTACAGCCAACCAGGTAAACTGCGCATGGATAGCAGCGGCAAAGAGCAGGAATTTGCCAACGAAACCAGCGAGTGGCGGAATGCCTACCAGCGAGAGCAGGAAAAGTACCATGGCGACTCCCACCAGTGGTTGAGCGCGCCCCAGGCCGTTGAAATCGTTTAGCGTACGCCCAACCGCAGCGATAACGGCGAAAGCCCCCAGATTCATAGCGGCGTACGCGGCAGCGAAAAAAATGATTGATGGCAAAGCAAAAGAACTTTCGCCCAGCGCCACAATACCCAGGAGGAAGTACCCGGACTGGGCAATAGATGAGTAAGCCAGCAGTCGAACAACATTATCCTGCACCAACGCGGCAAGGTAACCGTAGGTCATACTCAGTACGGCTAGTCCCGCGATAACAGCGGGCCCACCGCTTTCGGAAGGCAGGTCACGAAACACTTGAGTTAGCGCAAACAACGCGCCCACCTTGGGCACCACAGACAGGAAGGCTGCAACCGATAAGGGCCCACCTTCATAGGCATCCGGCACCCAAAAATGAAATGGAACCAGAGATGCTTTATAGCCAAGACCGACAATAACCGCCACCAAACCGAATATGACAGCCAAAGGGATGGCCTCCGTACCCTCAAGGTCGGCAATCATTGTGGAGCCGGCGGCACCGAACCAGTACGTGAGACCAAAGATCATCACCGCGCCAGCCACCGAACCAAACACAAAGTATTTCATGGCGGCTTCGGTGGCAGGATCGTCGTCCGGGTAGGCCACCAGAGCAAAGGTCGCCAAACTGGTGAGCAACAGGCCCAGAACCAGAAACATCATATCGCCGGCGCCGGCTAGAATAAGAGCACCAACGGTAGCTAAACATAATAAACTGTAGACCGTGCCCTCACGCACGGTGCCGCGCACTTCCGCGCTCGCCAGCAGCAAAGACAGCATCGTCGCCGGCAATAAAATCAGCTTTGCCCAGATGCTGAGCGCGTCTATCCGAAAACTGCCACCGAATACGGTGGTGTCTGTACCCACCAAACGTATGGTCAGTCCCGTGGCGACGAACAGGCCCAGCATGGCGAGAGCCAGCGAAGCTCGAGGCCTGCGCAGTATTTCTGCAATCAGCGCGCTGACTGCGGCTAGCAGCACAGCGATCTCGGGAATTAACAATGCCAGATCACGCCCCATTATAGCACCAACGCCGAGGCAGTCCGGTGAATGGTGTCCAGCACCCAGGATGGTGCCACCCCGGTAGCTACGGTGAGAACCAGTAATGGCGCCAGCGCGAGCACTTCGCGCAAACTCAGGTCGGGCATGCTATGCCAACGTGACTGAGGCTCGCCAAGAAAGGTTTCGCGAATCGCTTTGAGAAAGGTACCCGCAATGATAGCAAGGCCCAGTATCGACACGACGGCGGCGGGCACACTACCAAGCGTACCCAGAAATATCTGGAACTCCCCTGGAAAGTGCGCCAGACCAGGCAGGCCCAGCGACGCAAAGGCCGCCAACATAAAGGACCAGCCCAACAGCGGAACCGTTTTTAGTAGGCCGCCAAATTCGCCCATCTCGCGAGTATGTGCGCGCTCCTGAATCATCCCCACCAGGAAGAACAATGCACCGGTAACCAAACCGTGACTGAACATCTGCAGGACGGCGCCATCGAGTGCGGTGGCACGCACTGAAGGGTCCAGAGCCAGTGCAGCCACGGCGACGCCGATGATCACATAGCCCATGTGGTTAATCGACGTATAGGCCACCAGACGCTTGAGATCGGTCTGCGCCAGAGCGGCGAAGGCGCCATAGAGCGCGCCGATGACACCGAACACCAGGACAACGACGCCGGCTTCGTGGAACGCCTCGGGAGTCATTTGTAGGGCGAAGCGAACCAGCCCGTAGGTTCCAAATTTCAGCATGATGCCGGCCAGGATGACACTGCCGACAGTCGGCGCCTGGACGTGGGCGGCAGGTAACCAAGTGTGCAACGGTACGGCGGGGATCTTGACCGCAAAAGTAACCAGCATGGCGACCAGCGCCCACATGGCCGCAGCCCCTTCCAGCGGTGGATTAGCGATCCAGGCGCGCATGTCGAAGCTGGGATCGGGACTGCCGAGGTAAAGCCCCAGGATGGCGAGCAATAACGGCAGGCTGCCCAGAAGCGTGTAGATAAAAAACATCAGAGCCGCCCGCTGCCGGTCCTCATGGCCCCAACCGGCAATCATGAAATACATCGACACCAGGGAGACTTCGAAGAACACATAGAACAGAATTCCGTCGAGGGCGGCAAAGGTGCCGATTGCTGCAGTTTCTAGAAGCAGAACCAAAGCCACGTAGGCGCGCGGGCGCTCGCGCAGCGACGAAGCATAGATGAATGCCCCCAAAAACAGCATAGCACTCAGCAGCACCAGGGGCAGGCTGATGCCGTCCACACCGACCCGGTAGGCGGCACCGATAGCCGGAATCCATTCGAGCTCTTCGACTTGGGAAAAGCCCGCGCCGCTCACTCCCTCCAGCCACATGGCCAGCGCCCCGACCAGAGTTAAACTGGCGGTGCCAATACCAATGCTGTGTACGGTTCGCGCCGTCGGCCCCGGAAGGGCCAGAATCAGGGCGGCACCGGCGAGCGGCAAAAACAGAGTAAGGGATACAATTGGTAGCATGAGTATGGCTATCCTCTAGAAACTCAACGAGGCTGAAAGCAGTATGATCAGTGTTACGGCGGTAACCACGGCGCTGATAGCCAGACTGTGGTGAATCCAACCGCTTTGCAGGACGCGGGCGCGGTCTCCCCAGCCTCGTACGCTGGCCACCAGGGCGAAGATCAGGCCGTCGATTCGGCGCTCATCTCCTACCCGAACCAAGTGCGCCACGGCCAAGCTGGCACGGCCAGTACCCAACACCACCGCATACAAACCTCGTTCCACGCGCCCGCAACCTCGAGCAATGAAGAAACCTCCGCGGCCGACACTCAGGACGGTCGCGTATAGGCCACGCTCCAGGCGCTGGCAGCCGTAGGCAATGGCCATGGCTGGTCGGCCGATCCAGAAGGAGAGCCCTCCGGCGATGACCAGCCCCGATTGTGCCCAGGGGTGGAAAGGGCCAAGCAAGCGAGATGCCGGTACCAGCCAGCCCAGCGCCAGACCGGCCGCTGCCGCGAGAAGCCCGAACAGCATGGCGGTAGTGCCATGGTCTCCAGGGCCGGGCAAACCCAACAAGGCTTCAATGGGACCGAAGGTCAGACCCAGGAAGACGGCTGGGATTACCAGGGCCCATACTCCCAGCCCCATCCAGCGGGCGCCGGCCACCGAACGGTTTTCGTTTTCACCCTCCTCGCGCTCGTGCCATAGCAGCCGCAGCGCGCGAGCCAAGTAGGCACCGGTCAGCAGTGTGCCCGCCAGTGCCAGGGGAGCGAGCCAGGCGACACTTGGCGCGGACAGTGCGGCGGCGATCACCGCGTCCTTTGAGAAGAAGCCGCTCAGCGGTGGAGCACCCACTAGGGCCAGCGCTGCCAATGCGAAGCCGAAGAAAGTCCAGGGCCGGACGCGCCCTACACCACGCAAGCGCTCCAGAGCCGTGCCGCCGCGCGCATGCTGAAATTCACCGGCTGCTAAAAACAGGCCACTCTTGATGGCGGCATGGGCAAGCAGATGCAACAACGCCGCCAGCGGCACCCCGGCGCCGACCGCAATCAGCATCAGACCATACTGACTGGCGGTTGAGGCCGCCAGCAGGCGCTTGAGGTCACGTTCGGCAAGCGCAATCAGACCTGCCGCCACGGTAGTAATACCGCCCACCAGCCCAATAGCGAGCAAAACTTCCGGCGTCAGCAGCGGCGCTACACGGATCAGTAAAATGGCACCTGCTGCCACCAGTGTCGCCGAGTGCAACAACGCCGACACCGGTGTGGGCCCCGCCATGGCACGCATAAGCCAGTCCTGGAGGGGGATCTGGGCAGACTTGCCCATGATAGCGAGCAGCAACAAAAGCCCGGCCGCCACGGCGGTGTCTCCGTCGACATTCAGGGTGGCGGCGATCTCGCTGGTGCCCGCCGCCCCCATGAGGGTGAATATCGCGATGTACAGACCAAGATCGGCACTGCGGGTGTAGAGAAAGGCACGGCTCGCGGCGTTCGCCGCTTCGGGCCGCTGAAACCAGAAACCGATCAGCAGGTAACTGCACAAGCCAATCAGCTCCCAGGCGGCGAGCACCAGAACCCAGTCGCCGGCCAGAACCAGGGCCTGCATGGCGGCAACAAACAAGGACATAACGGCAAAAAAGCGGGGTAGGCCGGACTCCCGCTTCATATAGCCTACCGAATAAATCAACACGCAAGTCGCCACGGCGGCAACCACTACACTGAGCAACGCGGTTAACGGCTCGGCGGTCAACCGCAAGGGTAGATCCGGCAAGCCTGGCAGCAGCAGGGTTGCGGAGTCACCACTGGCGACCGCCCCCAAAAGCTTAAGGCTTGCCGCCAAACTAAGTGCGACCCCGACCAGCGCCAAAATAGCCGCTCCCCGGCGCAGCAGCAGAATGGCAGCGGCCGCAAGCAAAGGGAACACTATGGGCAAGACCAGGTCACTCATCCCTGCAGGTCTCCGGCCTCTTCCATCTCGACCGAGCCCTTGGCCCGGAAGCGTGCAATTGCGACGCCGAAACCGACGGCCATCTCCACTGCCATAACCGTCATTACCACCAGCACAAACATCTGTCCGGCGTAGACCTCCGGATGCAGAAAGCGCCAGAAGGCCACAAGGTTCACCAGCGCGCCCGCCAGAATCAGCTCCACTCCCATCATTATCATGACCAGGTTAGTCTGCGAGAGCGCGCCATAGATACCGACACCAAAGAGAATGGCGCCGGTCAGAAGTGCCAGGATCAGTACCGGAGTCATTTTGAAGCCTCCTGTTCTTTATCACCGTTTTCCTTGTCGAGCTTTCCTGTGTCGACGCCGGGCTGGCGCACCGGAATCGCTACTGCCGTAGCCGCGATCATTGCGGTCAGGATGGTGATAGCGGCGGTCTCGAAAATCAGCATAGAGCGATCCAACATTTCAAAACCGAGCTCCCGCGTTTGCATTGCAGCATCCGGCGCCTCGGCGAATATCGGCCCCCAATCAGAGAACAGCGCTACCGAGATGGCGGTGGTGGCGGCAATGGCTCCAGCACCAATCGAAAAGCGCTTCTGGTGGCTCATATCCATCCCGCCAAGCCCACCGGGGTCCATCATGAACATCACCATGAAGATGGCCATGATGCTCATTTCGGTGGCCATCATCATAATCTGCAGCACGCCCAGAAATTCGGCCTGCATGGCCAGAAACATGCAGCCCACGGCGGCCTGTGAAAACAGCAGCGCCAGCGCAGAACGCACCATAGACGCGGTACGGAACACCGCCACACCGAAACCGATCGCAGCCAGCCCGAATACGCCGACAAAAAAAGCCTGTGCAACCATTAGGGCACCACCAGGATGAGCAATCCGACTATCAAAATATTGAGCAGCGCTAGGGGGATTCCAAACTTCCAGCACCAACCCAGCAGATCCGCCTCGCGAATACGCGGCAAATAGTAGCCAACCAGCAACATCGATACGGCTACCGCCAGAGTCTTGATCAGGCTCCAGGCCCAGGGCGGCAAAAGCGGCCCCTGCCAGCCACCGAGAAAGAACACCGTAGTCGCGGCAGACAGGGTGATTAGCATCACCAATCGTGCTAGCCGCAACACTGTCAGGCGCACGCCGGTGTATTCGGCGTCGACCCCGCCGGCTAACTCGCCGGGTGCGGTAGGCAGGTCGAAGGGTGAGCGGAACGCCAACGCCATAGCGGCGATGAAAAACAACACAAACCCCAGCGGTTGGTAAACGATGTTCCATAAACCGGCCTGAGACTCGACGATGACGCTGTTCAACAGGGACTCGGCGCGCATGGCGGTCGCCGTAATGGGCATGACGATAAGCATGGAGTAGGCGATAAGTTGGCCGAGAAAACGCCAGCCACCTATCATCGCGTAGGCGCCGTTCGGGCCCCAACCAGCCATGATCAGCGATACCAACACATAGGCAAGCACCGCGTTGAGAAACAAGGCGCCGGTGGCCAGATCAGCAATGACCAGATCCGGCGTCAGCGGAAGTACGGCAGCACCGAGCACCGCCACCACCAGCAACAACACTGGTGCGGTCTCGAAAAACAGCCGGTCGGGCTTGCGCGCCAAGATGGACTCGCGGCCCAGGTGCGACAGGCCCGCAAGCAGCGGGGCGACCGGTCGCAGGCGGCCGGTCGTGAGCCAGGCCTCAATCACAGCCAGTAACCAAGCGCCAACCAACAGTGTGAGCAACACTATGGCGACAGTCATGAGCTCACCTCCCAGGGCGAGAGATCCAGTGACCCGACCGCCACCAAGGCATCACCCAATTCCTGACCTTCGACCAGGTCGGCGGCCAGGCCGATATGTTGGCGGCAGGCGCCGTCCAGCTCGACCGATACCACCTGCCCTCGCTCCAGGGTCAGCTGCAATGTGGAGCGGCCGCGCGGCGTTTCCACGGTCGCCTCCCCCGTTCCGGAAGGGCTGTCGATGGCTCGCAGCTTGGGGAGCTCAGGGTCTCCGGCGGCCTCTACGAGATCGAGACTGGTCACGATCTCAACATGCCGCTGCCGGAAACGCGCCCAGGCGTCCCCAGCGCCCTCAATGTACAGCTCGAAACCCAGCTCGCAATACATTGCGTCCGCCTGGCGGGCATCTTCGGTCCGGCCGGAGGCGCGTGCCACCGGGCCTCTTAGATCCTGGGAGCCGTGGGGCAAAGCGCCGATGCCTTTCAAGCGCGCTTTGAGAAGGGGCGTATGCTCGAGCCGTGCGATGAGCGCCTGCAGCGCCGGCCGCAGGACAACAAGCTGCTCCCCGTCGGCGCGCTGGGTTTCCAATTGCAAAGCCGCCGCACGACGTGTCAACCAGACAAAGCTGAGCTGGCGGCCCAACTGGGCCAGCCAGCCCAGATGGCTGGCGATGCGCTCTCGCTCAAGAGCAGCCGCCCGGCCCCGCTCGACGGCCGGATCTGGCTCCAGACCAGCCGCCTGCTCGATAGCGCGGCAGGCCAAGAGGCGGTAACTTACCGGTGCCAACGGCGTGGCCGCCGCCAGGCGCTCGATGAAGGTTTCGACCGCCACCTCTTCAGAGGGGGTGCCCATAGCTACCAGAGATGTCGCTTGGCCCTCGGTCACCCCGTCACCGTCGAGCGTCAAGGTCAGTCTCAATCCTCCCGGCAAACCGGGAAAGCAGGGGCCGAAGGGCACCTCAAGCCAGTCCATTGCCAAACCGTCAGCGCTGCGAGGCAGGTCTTTGGTAACCTCGACCATGGACATGAATCCCGAGCTGCCGTGGTCGTGGTCTCCGTGATCATGATCGCCGTGACCGTGGCCGGAATGGTCGTGCTCCCCAGCATCCGCGTCGCCGCCGGCTTCGCGCGCCACCAAATCCATGCCGCATTTGGGACAGCTACCTGGTTCGTCCTCCACCACTTCCGGGTGCATGGGGCAGACGTACTCAGTTTTGGTTTGCAGGATTGATGAGTCAAAATCGTCAGGCGAGGCGGCGAAGGCGTCTTCAGCCAGCAACCGCTGCAGCCGAGTGGCCGCCTCCATCAGTTCGGTTTGTGAGAGATCCGCGGAAACGTCAGCTTTAGGCAAAGACGAAGGTTCTGACCCACCGAGCACTAGAATAGCTCGCGGCCTAGGCATCTGGGCATAGAGCACTGCGGTGGCCTCGTCCAACTTCTGAGATAGCTCACCGACAACCAGGAGCACAGTGGCATCGCGCGGCGTGGCGGCGATGCGCATGTCTGCGGCCGCCAGGTTCAGCCCATGCGCCAGGGCCACTTCCGGCCCAGGGACTACCAGGCAGCTCAAATTGCGCGCCAGAGCCTGCCCAACCCACCTTCGCAGGATAGATGGACGCCCTTTGCGTGCGCCTGCAAGTGTCGTTGCGACCTCGGTCATCATTGCCGCCTCAGAGCGCCCTGACTCCATCCGTAAAGCAACCCAAGAAAGAGAATCGCAAGAAACACGCCCATGTCAAGTAAAGCAACCAGCCCTACTTCCTTGAACACAACCGCCCAAGGGTACATGTAGGCCATCTCCATATCGAACGCCAAAAACAGCAATGCATAACCGTAATAGCGCGCATGATAACGTCCCCAGACCGGAGCCCGCGACAGCACTCCGGCGCTTGCCGGCACATCCTTGCCAGGTTCCTGCCGTGTTGGACCCACACTACGGGCTAAACCATACAGGCTTAACACCGCGCCCAGGATACCCAGTGCCAATCCCAGCAGCAGTAAGTATTGTTGTGTAGCGCTCATAACTTCTAACTTCTCAAGTTTACTCTGCCTCAGAGGCTGAAATTTTAATCTGCTATTGCCAAAGGGCTTCGGGCCCCCTGCCATGGATGCCTAGACGAAACGCTAGTTTCAAGTCTAGACATTCTCGCCAGAGTCGCAAATCTTCCCTAGCCGGGGAATCTGACTCGCGAAACATCATTCAGAATTTTTGTGATCGGTTTCGTCCAGCGAGGCATCCGCGAGCTGCCGCCATTGACGCCAACCAGGCAGGAACATGGAACCCGTCGCTGGTAGGCCCTGTAGGCGTCACCGAACCGCTCCATCACTTGCCGCTCCTCTCGCTGCGCCAGCCGGTAGTAGGCAAATACAATAAGCGGAAACAACCCAACCGAGAACAATGTAGGCCAATGCCGATGAAAGCGAGTGCATAGCCAAGCAACATGGAGATCAGCATGCCGGTTTCACCCAACCCTATCAGGGTGGCCCACAGGTTGGCGCTAACGTAATCGCTATCCAGCCCGAAGAACCGCACCAGTAGATAAATCGTCAGTGGAAAGCCGTACATCTCGGCATAAAGTGCGATGATGAAAGCTTGCACCAACCCGGCACCCGCCCATTCACGCCAGCTTTTCGGCGCAAAATACCGATAAAACATCCAGGAGACCAATGCAATAACAATCAGTGCAATGCCCCATAGCCCCGCATGGCCCATAAGTTCATTCATCGTTTGATACCCTCACAGGTGCGGTGGTTGGGCTCTCCCGACATTCCATGGGAAACGCCGGTTTTCGGAGCGTTTAGTTTTCGTCTCCTTTATCGTGCCCGCTGTGCATGCCCAAAACGCACATCATCAGACACCCCAGGCCAACCAGGGCCACGACGAGCAACCCGCTCGCCGCCAGCCAGTTCCAACCGAGCGCGAGACCTATCAATGCCACCAGGCAGACCGCGACGGCAATGGGACGGCGCCTGAACCACTGACGCAAATTGCGCACTCGGGCGCCTCGCCCCGGACCGTTCTCTTTCTCGCTCTTCGCCATGACGGTGACCTCTGTTTCAATCAGTGGCGTAGATCGACATTTCGTCATCCGTAATCGCATAAATCACAAAAGGCTCCCGCTTTTGCCCAGACATTCCCGGCGACCCCTGGGGCATGCCGGGAAGCGATACACCGCGGATCTCTGGCCGTTCGTCCAGGAGCTTGTTAATAACCCCCACCGGAACATGACCCTCGATCACGTACCCATCGAGCAGCATGGTATGACAACTTTGTAAGCGGGACGGTACGCCATGCTCGGCTTTGAACTGCCTCAAGTTGGGGGTTTCAGTCACCTTGATCTCATAGTCGTACTGGCGCAAGTACGCAGCATATTGGTCGCAGCACCGGCAACTCGGATTTTTGTACAGCGTCGCATCAACGGTTTCGGCGGCCTGCACCGACGGCAAGCTGGCCAAGTAAACGGTCACCATCAACGCCCCTCTGAGGATCGATGTGTATCGCCTTTTCCAACGCAGAAAGGTTGTCATGAACGGTCTCCTTTTTTGGATTTACTGAAGAACAGGTACTTAATCATGGACAGGATCGCCAGAACCAAGGCAATGAACAGCAGGATCAGCAAGACGATACACGCCAACATAAAACCAGCGCCCATCATGCCGGAGTCTTGCATCATCCCAGCCGAAGCTTGTTCGGCAGCCAAGGCGGTGTTTGCCAGAAATGTAAATGCTAAAAGTAAAAATGAACGCATCAAATTTTTCATGGGTTGCCTCCAGTTAAAGTAAGTAGAGTACCGAAAGTACCGCCGCCCGGTACCGAAAGTACGGATCGGTACCGGACGGCGATGACGCATTAAGTTTTCAGCGGTGGTGTCGGTGCCCCCTTGGGCAGACCGCGTCCCCGCCATAGCATGAAGATTGCCGGGTATACCACCAGCACCATCAACAGGGCAGAAATCACCCCGCCGACCATGGGCGCGGCGATGCGCTGCATCACGTCCGCGCCGGTACCGCTGGCGAACAGGATCGGCACCAACCCGATAAAGGTCGACAGCCCGGTCATCAGCATGGGCCGGATGCGTTGGCCGGCGCCGCTCTGGACGACTTCGGTCATATCTCCACGGGTATTGAGTCGACGCTCGGCCTCCCTGTCCCGCCAGGCGATATCCAAATACACCATCATCAGCAACCCTAGCTCCACGGCGAGCCCCGCCACGGCGATCATGCCCACCCAGACGGCGACACTGAGGTTAAAGTCCAGCCACCACATCAGCCAGACGGCACCGCTCAGCGAAATGGGTACACTCAGCATCACCAGCAGTGTCTCAANAAGAGAGCCTCGGTGCATAAAGAGCATGAAGAAAATCAGGAACAGCGTGACCGGAACCAGCAATTGGAGTTTGGCTTTGGCCCGCTCAAAATACTGGAACTGCCCCGCCCAAGCCAGCCGGTAACCGTCCGGCACATCGACCTGGTCGGCAACCACCTGCTTGGCCTGTTCGACATAATCGGCGATACCGACTTCGCTTTTGACGTCCACGAAGACGAATCCCACAAGTTGCCCATCCTCACTGCGAATGGAGGGCGGCCCGGTTTGAAACTCAATGTCCGCCACCTGGGCGATGGGAATCTGCTCCCCGGAAGGAGTGGGCACCAGTACTCGCTCCAGCGCTTCCACGTTGTCGCGGTAATCCCGGGCGTAGCGCACCAGGATGTTGTAGCGCTCGCGCCCCTCCACGGTTTGCGATACCACAGCCCCCCCCATGGCCGCCATGATCACCCGTTCCACATCGCCAACGTTGAGGCCAAAGCGAGCCGCAGCACTTCGGTTGACGGTGAAATCCAGAAAGTACCCACCAGTGCTGCGCTCGGCAAAGGCGCTGCGGGTGGCATCGGCGGTGCGCTCATCCTCCTGCAACGCTTTTTCAATGGCGATGCCCGTTTTTTCGATAGTGGCCAGGTCCGGACCAAACACCTTGATGCCCAACGCTGAACGAATACCGGTCGCGAGCATTTCGGTACGAGTCTGGATGGGCATCCAAAAAATATTGGGCATTCCCGGAAACTTGAGTTTCGAGTCCATTTCCTGAATCAGACCGTCCCAAGTCATGCCCCCGCGCCACTGGTCCTCCGGCTTCAAGGTAATGACCGTTTCCACCATGGATAAGGGTGCGGGATCGGTGGCGCTGGTGGAGCGACCCACCTTGCCGAAAACATGCTCCACTTCGGGAATGTCGGCAATGATCCGGTCCATGGTCTGCAGGGTCTGGGTGGCCTCGGAAATGGACATCCCAGGCAGCGCGGTGGGCATAAAGAGAATCGAGCCCTCGTTCAGAGGTGGCATAAACTCGTTGCCCAATTGCCGGAAGGGAATGATCGTGATCAGCAGTAGCAACACCGCTCCCACGATGACTCCCCACCGAAAACGCGCGGCGAAAGCCACCACAGGCCGGTACGCAGCCACCAGCCACTGGTTCAACTTACTGCGATCAGCACGGATCTTGCCGCGAATCAGCCATACCGCGAGGGCCGGCACCAGAGTGATGGACAGGAACGCCGCAAATGCCATGGAATAGGTCTTGGTAAAAGCCAGAGGCTTGAACATGCGCCCTTCTGTGCCTTCCAGGACGAACACCGGCATAAAGGAGATGGTGATAATCGCCAGCGAGAAAAAGATACTGGGGCCTACCTGCTGCATGGCCTCAATAATCACGTCCTGTCGGGGCTTGGCCTTTTCCTCGGGGTCGGCGTCGTCACTCTCCCACCGGGCCAACCGTTTGTGGATATTGTCGATAATGACAATCGCCGCATCCAGCATGGCGCCAATGGCCACCGCAATGCCGCCCAAAGACATGATGTTGATGGTCAGCCCCTGAAAATACATGGGGATGAAGGACATCAGCACCGCTACCGGGAGGGTAATCGCGGCCACCAGCGTAGAGCGCACGTGTAACAGAAAAACGCCGATAATCAGGGAGACAATCAGGATCTCCTTAATCAGTGTCGAGGTCAGCGTGTCAACGGCTTCGTTGATCAGAATCGAGCGATCATAGACCGGCACAATCTCGACACCTTCGGGGAGCCCGGGCTTGATCTCTTCCAGGCGCTGCTTGACCTTGTCAATAACTTCCAGGGCGTTCTCGCCATAACGCATTACCGCAATACCGCCCACGGCTACGCCCTCGCCGTCCAGCTCCGCCTGACCGCGCTGCATAGCCGGTCCCAATGCCACGTGACCGACGTCTTTTACCGTGATCGGTACACCCTCAGCCGTGGTTTTTAACACCACTGTTTCCAGATCCGCTACGGACTTCACATAACCCCGCCCGCGAATAAACTGCTCGTGGCCTGCCACCTCAAGAATGCGTCCACCTACATCCTGGTTGGAGTCCCCAACCGCCTCAGTGACCCGTTTGAGGGGGATGTCGTAAGAGGCGAGCTTGTTGGGGTCTAGGCTGATCTGGTATTCACGCTGGAACCCACCGATGGAGGCCACCTCGGCGACCCCTTCAACCGCTTCCAGGGCATAGCGTAAATTGAAATCCTGCAGTGAGCGCAGATCCGCCAGGCTGTGGTTGCCAGACGTATCTCTCAGTGCATATTGGTAGACCCAACCGACACCCGTAGCATCCGGCCCCAAAGTCGGAGTGACCCCCTCCGGCAACTCGGCGGCGGCACCGTTGAGGTACTCCAGTACCCGCGAGCGAGCCCAGTACATGTCCACGCCATCGTCGAAAATGACATAGACAAATGACAGGCCGAACATGCTCTGGCCGCGCACGTAGTTTACTCCCGGCGCAGACAGCAAGGAGGTGGTCAGAGGATAGGTGATCTGGTCCTCCACCAGGTCCGGGCTGCGCCCGGGCCAATCGGTGAAGACAATCACCTGCACGTCTGACAGGTCAGGGATAGCATCCAACGGTGCCCGCTGTAACGCCTGCCAGCCGCCAAAGGTCAGGGCAAGCACGGCCACCAACGTAATCAGGGGTTTGCGGGCGCAATAGCCAATAATTCGCTGCAACCAGCCAATCCCTTCTCCTTCAGCGGGAGGATGAGCGGGTGAATGTTTCTGTACGTCGTTTACCATTGCTCCATGCCCCCCTTGAGTCGACTCTCGGAGGCGATCAGGAAGTTACCGGAGGTGACCACGCGGTCGCCCGCCTCGACCCCCTCGATGATTTCGATGTAACCGCCGGCCCGTTGGCCGGTTTGCACTTTGCGCGGTGCCAGCCGCCCCTCTCCCAGGTCCTCGAACACCACACGCAGTTCACCCGCGATAATTACCGCCTCTTCCGGCACGGCCACTCGCTGCCCAAGATCGGCCTTAAGCTTCACTTCGGCGTACATATTGGGCTTGAGACGGCCTTCAGGGTTGGCGACGCTGAGGCGCATTCGCCCAGTACGGCTGACGTCGTCCAAATAGGGGTAAATGTAGTCAACTTGGCCCTCAAACTGTTCACCGGGCAGATAAGGAAGCGTCACGGTAACGGGCATGCCCTCCGTCACTAGGGGCAGTTCGCCCTCGTAGATATCGGCCTCCACCCAGACCTGGGAGAGATCGGCAATACGCAAAAGCGTCATCCCGGCCTTGTGGGCGGTCCCTTCCACCACACTCTTGGCCACCACGGTGCCACTGATGGGCGCGTGCATGGTGACGTAATCGAGGGGCTCTCCTCGTTTTTCCAGGGTGGTGATTTCCGCGTCGGTCATGTCCCACAGTGCAAGCCGTTTTCGAGCGGCGGTAACCAAAGTTTGTGAGGCGCCACTGCGGCGCTTCAACTGCAGATACTCCTGCTGAGCGGCGAGCAGCGCCGGACCATAAACGGTAAACAGGGGCTCTCCCTTTTCCACGTAAACCCCCACGTAATCGGCGTAGAGCTCGCCGACCCAGGCATCAAACTTGAGGCTGACGTCCGCCAGTTGGGTATCGTCGTAGGCAATCCGCCCTTCCGCGCGGATGGTGCGGGTCATAGCCAAGGTTTGTGCCTCGGCGGTTTCCACACCGATCAACTGGCGGCGACGATTGTCCAGGGTCACCGTACCCGGTGGTGCCTCCTCGGCCATGCCGCCACCGTCGGTTCGGCTGGCACCGGAGGCCAGTTGGAGACCTTCGCGACCGACGGCCAAATCAAAGCTGATTTGCCGAGCTGGCATACCCGGCACCTCAATCTTTAGAGTCAGCGGCCAGCTACCGTCCATGGAGGGTTCAAAGGTGCCCTGGTAGAGACCAGGCTCAATCTCCTGCATATCGGCCGGGGCCTGCATCGCGGGCATGGCGCCCATGGCGGGCATTTCCGCCACCGCCTTGATGGCGGCACCGCTGACCGGCTCTCCAGAGTCATCCAGCAATACCAGGGTCAGATCGTTTTCACCGACCCGGGGTGTTTTCGGGTCAATCTCGACCCCCAATTGAAAGGGACCGCTTTGGTAGGCAGCGCTAACGGACAGCCCCTCATCGGGAACGGCAGAGGTAGCCTTCTCACCGGAGAGTCTCTGAAGACCCAATACGCCGGCGGCACCCACCAGCAGTCCGATAACGAGAAGTGAGATAAATGTGGTGCGTGAAGTCATAGTCGTTACTCTTGTCCAAAGGACTGAACGGCGATATTCGTCGGTGCTGGGCCGGTTCCGGTTAATCGGTCGCCGCCGCCCAAAGACCTACCAGTGGTGCGCTCCAAGTCCGCCAGCGCCCGAATATAATCGGCATGGGCACGAGCCAGCTTGTCCTGAGTCCGCAACTGCTGCCGCTCGGCATCGATAATTGTTAGGAAGCTGCCTTGACCCGCCCGGTAATCGGCGACGGCAGCGTTGAGGCTCTCCTCAGCCAGCGGCACCAGCTTTTGTTGATGAATAGCGACGATCTCCTGCCTTTCTTGTACTCGGACACGCCCTTGTTCCAGTTGCGCAAGCAGTTGCGCTTGCCGATCGCTCAATTGCCACTGGTACCGCATGACGTCGGCTTCGGCAGCGTCGCGGAGAGCGCTGCGCTTGCCGGAGAAATCAATCGGCAGATTGATGCTGAGGCCAACCACCCAACGCTTGTCGGGAGAATCCCACAGCGCGTTATAACCGGCCGACAACTTGAAGTCCGGGAAATACTCTTTCTCGGCCAAGCTATGCTGGGCGTTAGCTTCGGCAATGCGTGCTTGGATACGACGCAGCTCCGGGTGCTTCTCCAGTGCAACTTCATGCAAGATCCGCAAGGTGGGAGGGTCAGCAGGGGCAGGCAGTGACGCCGGCGGCGGCAACGGGCTTTGAGGCGGACGATTCAACAAACCGTTGATCATTGCCTGCACTTCGCTCCGGCGTCGCTGATGAGTGACGATGTCAGCCTCAATACGTGCGGCTTCCACTTCGGCTTGTAGCACGTCCTGCTGCCGGCCCCGCCCGACCGTGTATTGGGTCTCGGCAACCCGCCGCAACTCGGTAAGCAGATCCCGGTGAGCGTGCTTTATCTTCAGAGTGCGGTGAATATACGCCCATTCGGCAAATAAACGCTTGGCGGCCGCCATGAGAGCCAGCCGGCCGTCCGCAAGGGATTGCTCCCTGCCTTCGGCCCGGGCGCGGGCCGCGTCTTCACGCAGGCCACGCTTGCCCGGCCAGGGCAGGCTCTGGCTCAACTCCACCCGCTCCTGAAAACCACGGGGTCCGCCTGCGGTTTTCGGCGCCCCCGCGTAGGTCAGCATGGGGTCATCCAGAGCGCCGGCGGGGGCGATGCGGTAATTTGCCGCCTCCGCAGCCGCCGCCAGCCCCTGAAGGCCCGGGTTCCGGATCATAACGGCAGCCACCAATTGTTCGGCGGTCAGCGTCTTTACTTCCTGTAGAGATTGACTGTGTTCTTGTGGCGGCGGCGCGGCGATACCCGCCAGCGGTGCAATGAACACCACCAGGGCCATCAGGCCGCCAATTGCGTTGCGCATGGGGAGTACTCTCAATCGGCATAACGAAAAATCCTCGACCCGCCAACAGGACAGGCCATAGCCTCACGACAAATCGGGGGATTAATCAGATACGCAGACGCAAGGTGGCGAGGTAGGCAGTGCGACCACTTTCAGCCTGGGCAAGGAGCCAGTCAGGGTCGGGGGGAGCGTTTGCTATAAATAGGGTTGAAGGCGATTCCTGAAGGGGCCAGCACACCAAGACAACGAGGGGTAGCCACGTCAAGGCTCGATCATCACTGAACACCGTAGGAGCCGCGTCTTTAACCACCGACCGGTACTCCGCCTCGCAGCAGGAACCGGGAAAGGCGGTCGACGCATCATGTTCACACCCGTCCACCGGGAAAGCAGGGGGTGCCGGGTCACAACCCGTCATCCCATCCTCACAACAGCAAATAGGTTGATAGGCTAGCTCCGCAGTATCGCAAGCATAGGCCATCTGCCCGCCACTTATGAGGAACACCGCGAATACTACCAGCCATAATCGTTTAGCTTGCATGATCCAAACACATGTCGATTTACCAATTAATGGCAATAAGCCAAGTTCATGTGCCGCCAAGCACCCTCTGCGAGATATCTCTACTCAATCGCAGCACTTGATACACCCAAGCATCACTGAAGGCCGAGACGTGCAACTTGAGATCAGGGCTGGACTGGGGGATAGAGCGGGCACGCGAACGCACCCGCAGCAAAGAGCCTCAACTACCAGACTGGTGATGTTCACGCATCATGCTAGCGCAAGCGCGCATCATTTCTTTCTTATCTTCAGCATCCAGCTTTGACATCGCGCCATGCATGGCATGATGGGGCCGGAATGGCTTATCGGCGAGCCGAGCAGACGCCTGTCTGGACAGTTCGGTCAAATCGCCGTTAGCGCTTTCAGCGTGCAGATAAGGCGCAAACACGAGCAAGAACAGAGCATACAAAGGGGCTTTAGAAAAAGACATGCGGAATTCCTCATAGGTAACCAAATCAATCCGGCTCAGCAGTGAACGGAACCAGAAAAGAACTAAAAAATTGGCTTACACTAGAAAGGAATTCGGGGGATACGTTAGGAGGTCAAGAACAACGCTTCGATAATTATTCGAAAAAGACGTCTTCAGGCGTTCTGAGCCCTCATCACCAGAAACCCAAACTTCGGACACCAGCGCGGGGCAGTAAGAGACACCACAACCGCCAGCCATGGCTTGAAACAGGCATTCCGTGCCGGTCGATTCGCAATCGTCCATTGCGGCAACCCCATCCACCATGGCACAGCCCGACAATTCCGCAGTAACTGAATGGTTGGTCGAGGGAAGAACCATTTGGTCGGCAAAGAGACTCTGAACCACAAGCAACATGGAGAACAGCAACACTATGTTTGTATTCCGTCTACCAAACATTTTCGTTACATCTGCCCGTGAAAATCATTCAAAGTCGCTGCGGAGAATAGGCTCAAGCTCCTAAAAAGTCAACAACATCTCGACCCAGTGGACTTTCTCGCCCCCGCCGCCAGCATAGCGGCACCAAATAACATTAATAGAACGCTTCCATACCGCCGCTTACCAGCGCCCAAGCTTCTGAATAATATTGTAAAAATGCGGCTTATCATGCGATTTGCGTGGATCCGGCTCACTTTGCCGCTTGCGTCCGTGAGGTAAGCGGCAAAGAATGATTTGAAACGTCGGGCAGCGGCGAAGTAGCCCGTGACAACCATGCAGTCTTCCAGCAAGGAGCTTCTGTATGCTTGGTTCACGAAGTCGAGACAGCCGGGACCATAGACCGGAGCGCACCGCGTCCAGCGGTTCGGCCTCCATCGACGCCCTGATCAACCGGGTGCTCGCGGACGCGGACATCCAGATCAACGGCCGCCGTCCCTGGGACATGCGGATCCACCATCCCGAAACCCTTTCCCGCATCGCCGCGCAACGCTCCCTGGGGCTCGGCGAGTCCTACATGGACGGCTGGTGGGACTGCGACGCCCTGGATGAGTTCGCGTTCCGCATGCTGCGCGCCGGCGGCGACAACCTGGGCAAGGACCGCTGGATGCTGGCGCTTCAGGTACTCGCCCACACCCTGCGTAACCGGCAAAGCCTGCGCCGCTCCCGCCAGGTGGCGGAGCAACACTACGACCTGGGCAACGACCTGTTCGAGCTGATGCTCGACGATACCATGGCCTACAGCTGCGGCTACTGGAAAGACGCGGAGACGCTCCACGAGGCCCAGCTCGCCAAGCTCGATCTGATCTGCCGCAAGCTGGAGCTGGAACCGGGCATGACGCTGCTCGACATCGGCTGTGGCTGGGGCAGCCTGCTGGAGTACGCCACCCGCCACTACGGCGTGCGCGCGGAAGGCGTCACCGTTTCCAGCGAGCAAGCGCAACTGGCCCGCGAGCGCTGCCAGGGCCTGCCGGTGGAAGTGCTGCTCAAGGACTACCGCGCCGTGACCGGGCGCTACGACCGGGTGGTCTCCGTGGGCATGTTCGAGCACGTCGGGCGTCGCAACTACCAGACCTTCATGGACACCACGCTGGGGCTGCTGAAAGACCGTGGCCTGATGCTGCTGCACACCATCGGCACCAATGAGAGCAGCCACAGCCACGACCCCTGGATCGACAAATACATCTTCCCCAACGGCGAACTGCCGTCGGTGAAACAGATCGCCCGCGCCGCCGAACCCGGTTGGGTGGTCGAAGACCTGCACAACTTCGGCCCGGACTACGCACGCACCCTCAAAGCCTGGGACGCCAACTTCCAGGCCGGCTGGCCACAACTTCAACAGCGCTACGACGAGCGCTTCTACCGCATGTGGCGCTACTACCTGAACGTCTGCGCCGGTGCCTTCCGTGCCCGCAACATCCAGCTCTGGCAGTGGGTGTTCAGCAAGCCCGGCCACCGTAGCCGCACCTACCAGGCCCCCCGCTAAACCTCCGGGAACCAGCCGCTCGGGTGATCGATGCGCATGGTATCGATCACCTATCGGCTGCGTTGATAGAACCACGCAGAAAAACAAAACCGTTCCGCAGAAACAGGCAAGAAAGGGCCAGTTTTGACCTACCGCTGAAAAGGGGCGCGCTCTTAGGGTAGCGACCCGATAACGGCGAATTTCTGCGGAACGGAGAACGATGAACAATGCATCTGACGACGCCGCCCCAGGGTGGGCGCGCACCCCGACAGCGGCCTGCTGCGAACGGCCGTTTTCCTGATCGCCCTGGGCGTGGCCCCCACCGCCCTGGCGCAACCCCAAACGGCTTCCCCGGACCCGGCCGTGGAGCCCGCCGGCCGGATACAACTGGCGCTACTGGAACACGAGGAACGGACGCCGCGCCGCCCCCGGCCCGAGCCGCTGCGCGAAGCGGACAAGGAAAGCTGGTCGTTCGCCTTCGACAACGACGCCCTGGTGCCCTCGCACCGGGACCAGGACTACACCTATGGCCTGAGCGTCTCCTACACCGGCCGGGACGCCCGCGACGCCTGGTACTCACTGAACCCGGTGCTGGGCGCCCTGGACGGTCTGTTCGGCGTGGATGGCCGCGCGGCGCAACGCGTCGAGGGCCACAGCGTCGAGTTCGGGCTGTTCGGCTTTACCCCGGAAGACAAGGCGTCGACCACGCCGGTGTACAACGACCGCCCCTACGCCAGCCTGATCTACCTGTCGCAATCGCGGGTGCGCATCGACCCGCGCGAAAACGTGGCCTGGCACAGCAGCCTGACCGTCGGCGCCCTCGGCCTGGCNATCGTCGGTAACGGCCAGAACGCGGTGCACAANGTGATCGGCAGCGAACACGCCGACGGCTGGAAGCANCAGGTCAGCGAAGGCGGNGAACCCACCGCCCGCTACACGGTGGCGCGGCAGNAATACCTGGCGGTCTCNTCANCCAACCTGGAAGTGAAAAGCACCCTGCAGGCGTCCGCCGGCTANCTNACCGANGCGCGCTGGAGCCTGAGCTTCCGGGGCGGGCGCATCGCCGACCCCTGGTGGCGNTTCAATCCGGANCTGGCCAGTTACGGCGACGGCGCGGCGCGCGGCAACGGNGGNCCGGCGCGGGCGGAAAGCTATCTGTGGGGTGGCGCCGCCGTGGTGGCGCGGGGCTANAACGTGTTTCTTCAGGGCCAGTTCCGCGACAGCGAAGTGACCTACGATTCCGATCAGTTGAACCACATGATCGTGGAAGCCTGGCTCGGCTATACCCAGTCGTTCGCCAGTGGCTGGCGGCTCAGCTATGTNCTGCGCGGNCACACGTCGGAAGTGCGCGANGGGNCGGCNGACCGCAATCTGCTGTGGGGCGGCCTGATTATCGCCAGAACCTTCTAGGGCGGGNCCGCTAGCTCTGGGCGTCGATNTGNTCGCGCACCAAGGACACCAGGCCGCCGGCGTTGCCGAAGTATTCCAGCAGCTCGATACGCAGGTGCGGNTGACGCTGGCGGGCCTCCTCCACCTGGTCGGGAATNTCCCGGGACACGTGCTTGCCCTTGTTAAAAAACAGCGGGTACACCTGCACGGTCTCCACCGGCTGATGTTCGATCTGCTGCAGCGTTTCCATGAGCGACGGCCGCGCCAGTTCCAGGAAACAGGGCAACACCGCCACATAGTCGTGGCTTTGTTCGGCCACCTGCTCCACCAGCAAACGGAACTCGTCGTTGGCGGCTTCGGCACGGCTGCCGTGGGCCATGATCAACAGGGCTTTGCTCATTACTGTCTCCATAATTGGTGGGCCGCTTCCACGACCAGGGCGTGGCGACGCGCCAGGGCCGGCCGGTCGTCGTCGTAGCCGCCGCCGATCACCGTGGCCACGGGCACGCCGTGCTCCCGGCACAGCGTCAGCACCCGGCGCTCGCGTTCGGCCAGCCCGGTCAGGCTGACCGCGAGCCGGCCCAGCGGGTCGCCGGCGTACACGTCCACCCCCGCATCGTACAGCACCAGGTCCGGCTGTAGCTGCCGCAGCAGGTCGGCGAGCGTCTCCTCGACCACCGCCAGGTAGCCGTCATCTTCCAGTCCCACGGGCAAGCCGACGTCAAGATCACTGCGGCTCTTGCGGGTGGGAAAATTCTTCTCGCAGTGAATCGAGCAGGTGAACAGCTCCGGATCGCCGGCGAGGATGGCGGCGGTGCCGTCGCCCTGATGCACGTCGCAATCAAAAATCAGCACCCGCTCTACCAGCCCGCCGGCGCGCAGCGCCCGGGCGGTGATCGCCAGATCATTGAGAATGCAGAAGCCGGAGCCGAAGTCATAGTGGGCGTGGTGGGTGCCGCCGGCCAGGTGGCAGGCGATGCCGTGCTTCAACGCCAGCCGGGCGGTGAGCAGGGTGCCCATGGGCGCGATGCAGGTGCGCCGGGCCAGGCCTTCGCTCCAGGGCAGCCCCATGCGTTTGGCCTCCCGTTCGCCGAGCCGGTTACCGAGAAAGCGGTCGAGATACTCCGGGCAGTGCGCCAGTGACAGCAGCGCCGGACGCGCCCGCCCCGGACGGTGCAGATTCGCCGCGCCGGCGACGCCGCTGTCGCGCAGCCGTTCGTGCAGCAGCCGGAACTTTTCCATCGGAAAGCGGTGCCGGTCGGGAAACGGAAAACTGTAGGACGGATGATAGACAAGCGGTACGGACATGGCGGGAGTATAGCGGAACGGCGGCGGTTGGCGGGCGCCCCTCAGGGCGCCTCGGGGAAGCCGGCCAGGCCCTGGCCCAGAACCCGGTACAGGGTCACCCTTGCGAGCAGTTCGTTGTAACGCTGATCGAGCATGTTCTGGCGCGCGCTGTTCAGGCTGGTCTGCGCATCCAGTACCGAGGTCAGCTCGATGTCGCCTTCGCGATAGCGCACCTCGGCGATTTCAAAACTGCGGCGCGCCTGGGCCAGCGCTTCGCGGAAGAACTGGTCCTGTTGTTCCAGGGCGTTGATGCTGCCCAGGCTCTGGTCCACTTCGGACAGCGCGGTGAGCAGCACGCCCCGGTAGGTGGCCACCTGCTCCAGCCAGGCGGCGCGGGCGGTGGTGTTCTCGCCGCGCACCTGGCCGCCGTCGAACAACAGCTGGCTGAGGGAGGCCGCCAGGCTGTAGACCGCGTCGCCGTCGAACAGATCACTCAACGAGCTGCTGGCGTAGCCGGCGCCGCCGGTCAGGCTCAACGACGGCCAGTAGGCGCTGCGCGCCACCGCCACGCCGTAGTCGGCGGCCATCAGGTTGGCCAGGGCACGGCCCACATCCGGGCGCTGCGCCAGCACTTCGGCGGGCAGACCCGGCTCGATCTCGGGCACGGTCAGTTCGTCCAGCCCGCCGTCCGACAGCAGAAAGCCCTGGGGCGTGTCGCCCACCAGCACCGCCAGCGCGTAGCGGGTTTCCCGCGCCTGCTGGCGCAGGTCCGGCAGGGCGGCGCGCTGGTTGGCCACCAGGGTGCGCTGCTGGGCCAGGTCCTGGGGCGACACGGCGCCGTAACGCACCTTGGCCTCGACCAGTTCCAGCACCCGCTCGGCCAGCGCCAGGCTGTCCTCGGCCAGGGCCAGGCGGTCCTCCAGATAGCGCCATTGCAGCCAGGTGTTGGCGACGCTGGCCAGCACCGTCAGGCGCACGCTGTCGCGGTCGAAACGGCTGGCCTCCAGGTTGGCCTCGGCGATCGCCTTGTTATTGCGCAGCCGGCCCCACAGGTCCAGCTCGTAGCTGGCGTTGGCGCGCAGCTGGAAGCTGTCGCTGCTGGTGCCGCCGAAGGTGCCGGAGGTGGACGCGCCGCCGTCCAGGGACAGGCTCGGGAACAGCGACGAACCGGCCTGCTGCAACCGGCCCTCGGCCTGCAGCACGCGGGCGGCGGCGGCGCGCAGATCGGTGTTGTCGCTCAGCGAGCGGGCCACCAGCTGGTTCAATTCATCGCTGCCGAAGCCCTGCCACCAGGCCGGGTTGGTCACCGCCGCGCGGCTGTCGGCAATCTGATTCTCCCACTGCGCCGGCGCCTCCGGTTCCGGCGTCTCCAGCCCCGACCGCACCGCGCACCCGGACATAAATACCGAGCAGACCAGCACCACGGTCCACAGCGGCCGCTTGCCGCTTGCAGCCTGTAGCTTGAAGCCTGGTTTACTCATTGGAGAGCGCCTCCACCGGATTGAGCCGTGCCGCCTTCAACGCCGGCGCGAACCCGAACACCAGGCCGATCACCGCGGCGCACAGGAAGGCCGCCGCGGCCACCGTGGCGGAAAACAGAATCGGCAGGCCGAGCACCTTCAACAGCAGGCCCACGGCGACGCCGCCGAGCACGCCGATGATCCCGCCCAGCGCGGAGACCACCACCGCCTCGGTGAGGAACTGCTGGAGAATATTGCGCTGGCGGGCGCCCGTGGCCATGCGGATGCCGATTTCATGGATACGTTCGGTGACGCTCACCAGCATGATGTTCATCACGCCGATGCCGCCCACCAACAGCGAGATCGCCGCGATTGAGCCGAGCAGCATGGTAAGGGTGTTCTGGGTGTCGGAAATCATGTCCAGCAAGGACGCCATATTGAACACCCGCACGTCCTTGGTGCCGTGGCGCTGCACCAGCAGATCCACCGCCGCCTGCTCGGTGGCGTCGATGGCGTCCATGTCCTCCACCGCCAGGGTGATCGAGCGCAGATAGTTCTGGCCGAACAGCCGCAGGGTGCCGGTGGAGAGCGGCACGAACACCACGTCGTCCTGGTCGTCGCCCCAATTAGTGGCGCCCTGCTCGCTCATCACACCGATCACCTGGAACGGAATACTGTTGAGCAACACGAACTGCCCCAACGGGTCGGTGTCCGGGAACAGATTCGCCCGCACGGTTTCGCCGATCACCGCCACCGGCGCGTAGCGGGCTTCGTCGTCGGCGTTGAAGAAGATGCCCGCGGAGCGCTCCCAGTCGCGCAGGGTCGGGTACGCGGAAGACACCGCCTTCACCGAGGTGGTGACGTCCCGGCCCAGGGCGCGGGCGGTGGCGGACCCGGAAATCTCCGGCACCGCCACGCGCACATTGGGCAGGCTTTCCAGCGCTTTGGCGTCCTCGGGCACCAGGGTCGCCACCACGCCGTCGGCGCTACGCTGCTGGCCCCGGTCCGGGCGGATCACCAGCAGGTTGGTGCCCATATCGCCGATGCGCGCCACCACATCCTGTTTGGCGCCCTGGCCGATGGCCAGCATCACCACCACGGCGCCCACGCCGATCACGATGCCGAGCAGCGTCAGCAGGGTGCGCAGCCAGTTGGCGCGCAGCGAGCGCAGCGCCATGGTCACCGCCTCGGGNATCTCACCGGGCTCCGGCAGGCCGGACTCCGCCGGCGGCGCCAGGGCGGNGGGGGTCTCGGCGGTGGCGCGGGCCGGCCGATGGCGGGTGTCGGCAACGATGTTGCCGTCGTGCAGCTCGATGATGCGGTCCGCGTGGGCNGCCACTTCCGGNTCGTGGGTGATCAGGATCACCGTGTGGCCCCGGTCGGCGAGCCCGGTGAGGTGGGCCATCACCGCCTCGCCGCTCTGGCTGTCGAGGGCGCCGGTGGGCTCGTCGGCGAGGATCACGCGGCCGCCGTTCATCAATGCCCGGGCGATGGACACCCGTTGCTGCTGACCGCCGGACAACTGGTTGGGCCGATGGTCGAGGCGCTCGCCCAGNCCCAGNTCGGTGAGCANNGCNNGGGCGCGGGCCTTGCGNTCATCGCGGTGCATGCCCGCGTAGATCGCCGGCAACGCCACGTTTTCCCAGGCGCTGGCGGTGCCGATCAGGTGATAGCTCTGGAACACGAAGCCGAACATTTCCCGGCGCAGCCAGGCCAGTTCCTGGTGGTCCATGGCGTTGACGTCCTGGCCGGCGAAGCGGTACTCGCCCTCGCTGGCCCGGTCCAGGCAGCCGAGCAGATGCATCAGGGTGGATTTGCCGGAACCGGAGCTGCCCATGATCGCCACGCATTCACCGGCCTCGATGGTCAGCGAAATGCCGTGCAGCACCTCCACGTCCTCATCACCGCCGGGGAAGCGTTTACGAATGTCGCGCAGCTCGATCAGCGGCGCCCGCGGCGTCTGNTCNGCCATCAGAACAGACCCCGGCGGCGCGGCTCGTCCTCGGTTTGCGCCTGCACCTTNCCGATCACCACGGTGTCGCCTTCGGCGAGCCCGTCGGTGATCTGCACGCGCACCCGGTCNGTGACGCCGGTTTTCACCGGACGTTTTTCCAGCCGGCCCTTGNCGGCGGGCACNTCCACGTACTGNCCGNCGGCGCCGCNCTTCACCGCCGANGCGGGCACGCTGAGCGCNNCCTCNGCGGANTCNACCACGAANAACACCTGGGCGGTCATNCCNGACATCAAGGCGTNNNCNGGGTTGGCCACATCGAACTCGGCGGTGTAGAGCACCACGTTNTTGACCACTTCCGGGGTNGGCAGCACCTGGCGCANNGTGCTGTCNTAACGCACGNCNCTGTTGCCCAGGGTGGAGAAGTACACCGGCATGCCGATCTCNAGCCGGTCCACGTCCGCCTCGGANACNTCCGTGGACACGGTCATGGTGGNGAGNTCGGCGANGCGCATCAGAATCGGCGCGGTCTGGTTGGCGTTGAGGGTTTGCCCTTCNCGGGCNTCCAGGGTCACCACGGTGCCGTCGCGNGGNGCGTAGATNTTGGCGTAGCCGAGNGTCGCCTGNTCGCCCTCNAGGCCGGACTGGGTCTGGTCGATCTGNGCNTGCAGCACNTTGATCTGGGCGCGNGTGGTGGCCAGGGTGGCCNTGGCGGTCTGCCAGGCGTCNTCACTGGTGGCGTCGGCCTGGCGCAGCCGCTCCTGGCGGTCGAACTGCANCNGCGCCAGTTCCAGNTCGGCGCGCTGCTGNTCCAGNTGCGCGCGCAGGGCGTCCAGNTNCGCCAGNCCCGCCTGCACNNGCGANTCCTGCACCGANGCATCGATNTCNGCNAGCAGCTGGCCCTTTTCNACTTTNTCGCCGAGATCNACGTGNAGCTNTTCCANCTGGCCGGACACCTGGGCGCCCACNTCCACGTANTCGTAGGGNTCCAGGGTGCCNAGGGCGGTCACCAGNTCCTCGATGTCGGCGGNTTGGACCCGGGCGGTCTGCCACTGCCCNNCCGTGGCNCCGTTACCCGACAGCCACCACCAGGNNGCNNCCAGNNCGGCCAGGACCACCAGCNNAACGATTNGCAAANGACNTTTGATCCAGCGTGTCATGACCCTGCCCGAATANNCTGNCCAGANAAGAAATGCGTCGACCTCAANGGTACCGGNAAAAGATGCAAAGAATATGCGNCAAACCGNCAANCACNGTGCACGCCNGCCGNTCANTCGCGGAACGGCGTNACCAGATGCTTGAGNTTTTCCACGCTGAGNATCATCGCCAGNGCCATNAGNCGGCCCAGTTCGCCNCGGGGAAAGCCNCGNTCNGCNAACCACAGCAGGTAGGATTCGGGCAGNTCGATCANCGGCCTGCCCTGGTANTTACCGAAAGGCATGGTGCGCTGNCAGACAGCGATCAGGTCTTCGTTNTNAAAACTCATGANGATGCCGTTGGNGCGGAAATGCCGGGCAGACTAACGCGCCGGGNCGNNGCNGTCACCACCNGNGCCCGGCCCGTCACGTTGCCCGGCNCNCTGNTCNGCNTNGGCCTGGCGCAGNATNGACACCGCGCTATGGCAGAACAAACCGGCAATCGCCATCGCCACCAGCACGTCCGGCCAGTGGCTGCCGCTGGCCAGCACCAGCAGGCCGGCGACGATCACCGATATATTNGCGAGCACATCATTGCGCGTGCACAGCCAGGCGGAGCGGATATTGGCGTCACCCTGGCGGTAGCGTACCAGCAGCATCAGGCTGGTGAGGTTGGCCACCAGCGCCAAGGCGCCGATGCCGGACATCATCACCCCGGGGGGCGCGGCCCCGGTTATCAGGCTTACCAAGCTGTCCGCCAGCACCAGCAACCCCAGCAGCAGCAGCGAGAAGCCCTTGATACGGGCGGCGCGAAATCGCCAGGTCAGGGATTGCCCCAGCGCCCAAAGGGTGATGCCGTAGGTAGCGGCGTCACCCAGGAAATCCAGNGCNTCGGCGCGCAGTGCCCGNGANCCNGANAACAGGCCCACCGCCGCNTCNACGNCGAACATNACCAGNTTGATCGCNAGCACCGCGATCANNNCGTTTCGNTAGGCGNCGGGCGCCTGNTNNTNCANTTCCGGTTCGCAACATGCCATGNCNNTCTCCGTNCGNTNCGGTGGTCAATCGGTTTGGCCGTCGTTCGNNGCGTGCAGCACNCANANGTGGGCGNNNTCGCCNCGCTCCACCTGCANNGTGCTGTGGGCNATGCNGAAANGGTNNTGCAGCCCNTCCGCCACCCGGTCCAGNNAGGCGTCGCCGGGGAANCCGTCCGGCATCACCAGATGGACNGTCANCGCGCTCTCCGTGGTGCTCATGCCCCAGATGTGCAGGTCNTGNATGNCGNTGACGCCNGGCTGGTNNCGNANCCAGGCGTCCACCTCGGNNAGNTCGATGTTCGCGGGCACCGCNTTNAGNANCAGCTTCAGGGATTCGCGCAGCANNCCCCANGTGCCGATNACGATNACCACGGTGATCAGCAGNCTGGTCACCGGNTCNAGCCAGTTCCAGCCGGTATAGAGTATCGCCAGACCGGCCAGCACCACGCCCACCGACACCGCCGCGTCGGCGGCCAGATGCAGGAAAGCACCGCGGATATTCAAATCGCCCTTGCTGCCCTTGGCGAATAACCAGGCCGACGCCAGGTTGATCAGAACACCGATGCCCGCTACCACCATAACGGTCACCGACGCCACTTCCGGCGGATCGGCGAGCCGCCGGATGGCGTCCCAGCCGATGGCGCCGCAGGCGATCAGCAGGAACATGGCGTTGGCCAGCGCCGCCAGAATCGAGCTGCCGCGCAGCCCGAAGGTAAAGCGGCTGTCCGGCGCTTTGCGCGCCAGCATCGCCCCGCCCCAGGCCAGCACCAGGCCCAGCACATCGGACAGGTTATGCCCGGCGTCGGCCATCAATGCCGAGGATTGGGCGAGGAAGCCGTACACGAATTCCACCGCCGTGAACCCCAGGTTCAGGGTGATGGCGATCACGAAGGCGCGCCCGAAATCCTTTGGCGCGCCGTGCGGGTGAGCATGGTCATGATGGTGATGGGTGTGCACTGGCCGGCTCCTTCGATCCGTTTCCGCACATTCCAATACCTGTAGCCACTACAGGGTCAAGCCCGATCAGAAAGAGGACTTCGGCCTGGTCCTCGACCGGTACCGGCGACGCACAGGCACGGCCAGTAGTTCATCGTCAATCCCATATCATACTGACGGGGCGCCCAAACGGTGGCGCCCTGTTTCGGGTTAAGGTCCAGGTTAAACTTGTTCAACCGTTTTGCGGCCAAACCGGCTGTACAGCGCCGGCAATACCACCAGAGTAAGCAGGGTAGCGGTGACGATCCCTCCAACCACAACGGTGGCCAGAGGACGCTGCACTTCCGAGCCGATGCCGGTGTTGAAGGCCATCGGCACGAAACCAAGCCCCGCTACCAAAGCNGTCATCAGCACTGGTCGCAGNCGGCGCAGCGCGCCNTCACGNACNGCGTCNCGCAANGGCATGCCNTNNGCCATCANATCCTTGATATGNGANAGCATCACCACGCCNTTGAGCACGGCNATNCCNGACAGNGCNATNAACCCGACCCCGGCGGAGATCGACAGGGANATNTCNCGNGCCCACAGNGCCAGCACGCCCCCGGTCANCGACANGGGNATGGCGGTAAAAATNATCAGCGCATCGCGNNCGCTGCCGAACGCCCCATACAACAACGCGAAGATNAGCAATAGNGANAGCGGCACCACGATGGCCAAACGCCGGGAGGCGGACTGCANCTGCTCAAAGGTACCGCCATAGTCCACCCAATAACCGGTGGGCAGATCAATCTCCTNNCGAACCGCNGTCCNCACATCCNCNACAAATGAGCCCAGGTCCCGGCCNCGCACGTTGGCGGANACAANNGCNTTNCGCTTNCCGTTCTCNCGATCNATNTGGTTNGGNCCCGGNGNCAANGNNACCTCCGCCACNTCTTCCAGNGGCACATANCCNGGNTCNTNNCCNCCNGGCNNCGCNANCGGNAGCCGCTTCAGNGTGTNCAGNTCCGCCACNTTCTCCGCCGGCANNCGCANACGCANCGGGAAGCGGCTNTCNCCCTGGTATACGGTACCCANGGTNTCNCCNCCCACCGCGACACGCACCGTNCGCTGTACNGTCGAGGCNTTNAGNCCGTAGCGNCCCAATGCTTCCCGGTCCGGTNTAACNGTGAGCACNGGNANGCCNGAGAGCGGCTGNAGACGNGCGTCGGCGGCGCCNGGCACCCNGTTGATCACCGATACCGCCTGNTCACCCAGCGCTTCCAGTTGAGCCAGATCATCGCCGTAAAAGCGCACNGCCANATCNGCNCGCACCCCNGCGATCAGCTCATTGAAACGCATCTGAATCGGCTGAGTGAACTCGTACTTGTTGCCCGGCAGCGTTTCCGCCGCCTCGGCCATGGCGGCCACCAAATCCGCTTTGGGCCGATCCGGGTCCGGCCATTGGTCACGGGGCTTCAGAATCACAAAGGTGTCCGCCACATTGGGCGGCATCGGGTCGGTGGCCACCTCGGCGGTGCCTAGCTTGGCGAACACCTTGTCCACCTCGTCGAATTCCAGGAAACGGCGGTCCACCTGTTCCTGCATCTCCAATGCCTGGCTCAGGCTGGTGCCGGGGATGCGCAGCGCGTGGACCGCCACATCGCCCTCATCCAACTGCGGGATGAACTCGGTGCCCAGTCGGGTCGCCAGGACTCCGCTGGCAACAACCAACACCCCCGCCACCAGCAATACCGGCACCGCAGCACGCAGAGCGACATCCAGAGCCGGCTGGTAAAGTCGCCGCGCCACCCGCATCACCGGGTTATCCTGATGGCCCACCCGACCTCGTACAAACAGGGCGACGGCGGCCGGCACGAAGGTCACCGATAAAATCAGCGCCCCGGTAAGCGCCGCTACCACGGTGAATGCCATGGGGTGGAACATCTTCCCTTCTACGCCGGTGAGCGCGAAGATCGGCAGGTATACCACCATGATGATGAACACCCCAAAGGCACTGGGCTTGAACACTTCCCGGGTGGCCCGGGTGACGGTGTCCAAACGCTCTTTCAAAGTGAGCAAACGCCCATGGTGCTTCTGAGCCGCCGCCAGACCGGTCAGACAGTTCTCCACCACGATCACGGCACCGTCGACGATCAANCCNAAATCGATGGCGCCCAGGCTCATCAGATTGCCACTGACCCGGTTGGCCGCCATGCCGGTGAGCGCGAACAACATGCTCAATGGGATGACCGCGGCGGTGATCAGGGCGGCACGGAAGTTGCCCAGCAGGGCGAACAGCACCACGACCACCAGCAACGCGCCTTCGAACAGGTTTTTCTCCACCGTGGCGATGGTTTTTTCGACCAGAGAGGTGCGATCGTACATCGGCTCGGCACGCACACCGTCGGGTAAGGAACGATTAACCTCCTGAAGACGTTCCGCTACCGACTTGGCCACTTCCCGGCTGTTTTCGCCGATCAGCATGAAGGTGGTACCGAGCACTACTTCCTCACCGTTGCGGGTGGCCGCGCCGGTGCGCTGCTCTTTACCGAAGCGGACTTCCGCCACGTCCGCCACACGTATCACGGTATCACCGCGTCGCGCCACGACGATCTCAGCGATCTCATCCAGGCTCGCCACCTGGCTCGGGGAACGCACCAGCCACTGCTCGCCGTTGCGTTCCAAATAACCAGCACCGAGGTTTAAATTGTTGTCGCGCAAGGCCGCTGACAGATCTCTCAAACTCAGTTCGTGGGCGATCAGCCTCGACGGGTCCGGCGCCACTTCATATTGGCGCTGGAAGCCGCCAATGGTGTTCACCTCTGTAACGCCGTCCACCAGCATTAACTGAGGCCGCACCACCCAGTCCTGCAGGGTACGCAGGTCTTCCGCGTCGTAGGGCTCACCCTCCTCGTTGCGGGCGCCCGGGTCGGCTTCCACGGTGTACATGAAAATTTCACCCAGTCCGGTGGCAATGGGACCGAGCTCCGGTTCCATGCCTTCGGGCAGTTGCCCGCGCACGCTTTGCAGTTTTTCCGCCACCCGCTGGCGGGCGAAGTACAGGTCGGTGCCCTCCTCGAACACTACCGTGACCTGTGACAAACCGTATCGGGATACCGAGCGCGTGTAGTCGAGATTAGGCAGCCCGGCCATCGCCGTTTCCACCGGATAGGTGATACGTTGTTCCGATTCCAGTGGCGAGTAGCCTGGCGCACTGGTATTAATTTGCACCTGNACATTAGTGATGTCGGGTACCGCGTCGATGGGTAATTGCACGGCGCTACGTATGCCCACCAACACCAGCAACGCGGTCAGCGCCATCACCAACCAGCGCCGGCGGACCACNAAGCCCACGAAAGCATCGATCATGAGATCTCCTTAGTGCTTAAGCACTTAGTGGCCGTGAGTGGCGCCGTCTTTAAGGACGTCGGCCTTGATTAGGAAACTGTTTTCAGTCACGTATTCGGTGCCTGGCTCCAAACCACCGGTGACTTCCACGTAATCCGCGCCACTCATGCCTTGTTTGATCATCCGCACTTCATACTTTTCATCGAAGCGGGCAAACACTACCGGCATGTCGCGGAAACTCTGAATCGCTTCCCGGCGTACCGCCAACGGCACCGTCTTCTTTTCAATCACCACCTGGGCACCAATCAACATGCCAGGGCGCAGATCGGCGGGTGGGTCGTTGACCACTACCCGCGCCCGGGTGACCTGACTGTCCTCGTCAGCTCGGGGGTACAGGTAATCCACTGCGCCCAACACAGTAGCGTCGTCCGCTCGGCGCACAGCCTGCCCTGGGGACACAGCGTCCAGATCACGAGGGAACAGATGCAGCTCCAGCCAAAGGGTGGAGAAATCGCCGATCTCAACAATTGGTTCGCCGCTGGTGGCCGCTCCGGCGTTCAGAAAGCGCTCTGTAATCACGCCATCCGCCGGTGCGGTCACCGTCTGCAGGGTGAGGCTCTCCCGGGCTTCCACCCGCGCCAGCGGCTGGCCTTTTTTTACCCGGTCGCCCACCGACACCAGCACCCGCTCAACCGTGCCCGGATAGCGGGCGGTGACCCGGTATAGTTTGTCTGGATCTGCTTCGACCCGGCCGGTGACCTGGCGCGTGCGCTCCAGGGTTCGCTCACCGGCGATTTCGGTACCGAGACCGGAGGCTTTCGCCAGACGTTCAGGGATAAGGGTGCGGCCTTCATGGTTTTCGAAACGCCACTGNTNCGNCTCNCCNTCCAGGCTGGCTTCCACGGTGACATCAAAGGAATGCGGTTCGGCCACTGGCTGTTGGCCCAGCAAGTAGTCACGCTCCGGGACAAAGGTAATACGGTCTCGCTGTCCGCCCAGACGGTCCAGCCTGATGGTCAAATCTACTTGATCCGGGTCCAGGGGTTTTCCGTTCCGGTAAGCGTAGACTCGATATTCAGGTGGAACGCCATCTTCAAATATCGTCAGCTCCAGACCGAATTCATTTTTCTCCAGCAGGCGTCCCCCGTGCGGCCCCTCACGCTCCTGGCGTTCAGCATGATCGCCACCACTCGCGCCTGCCGCCCAGGCACCGGTGGTGACAGCAGATAGCAGGCCAGCGTACAACACACTCAGAATAAATCGGTTCATTGGGAATCTCCTTGCGCACGCGCTTCGGCGGCCAGGGAAGTGCCGGTCAGGCGCTCCAGTTCATTGCGTTGCTGATGAAAGCCCTCAGCCAGGTCGGTAACNCGACGCTCCAGGGCCAGACGGGAATGAGCGGCGTCAATCAGGTCAAGGACGCTGTAGCGCCCGCGACGATANCCGGCCTNGACTTCCTCGTAGAGCCGCCGGGCTTCCGGCAGGGATTGCTCCAGAATCGAGCGGACCTCGGTGCGGCGTTGTTGTAGCTCCAGGTACAAGCCCTCCACCAGCGACAACAGCTCGATGCGCGCGGCACTTCTGCGCGNCTCGAGAAGGTCCACTTCNGCCAGCCGANGGGCCTCGTTACCACGATTGGGGTTGCTCAGATTAAGCGGCATGGAGAACCCCAACACCGCGGCTTGATCGCCACTGGATTCATCNTGCCGAGCGCCCACGGAAAAGCGTACGTCACGGCTGCCATTGGCTTGCGCCAACCGGGCCCGGGCCTCAGCGAGACGGGNTAGAGAAGCGAATTCGCGCAACCTCGGNGCCTGATCCAGACGTCCGCGCCATTGCTNCAAACCGGGNAGGTCNGGCANGGGNAGCANCTCTTCGGCGGCACGCAAACCTTGCTCACCGGTCTCTCCCCACAGGGCAGCAAGCCGTTGGCTGGCGGAACGNCGATCCATGCGGGACCGTTCCAGGTCTCGTTCCGCCGCCTGCCGGGACAGCACCAAACGACGCCGTTCGGATGACGGAGCGGCGCCAGCGGCAACGCGCCGCTGGGCGGCCTGTTCGGCGTCACCGGCCAGGCCCAGGGCCTTCTCGGCCAGGGTCACGCGGCGCTCGGCGGCGACAAGCGCCAAGTAGCGCCGGTTCGCTTCGCCAAGCAAGTCAAGACGCGCGAGATCGTAGTCCAGACGACTCACTTCTCCGGCCCGGCGAGCACTCTCCATCCGGGCGTCGCGCTGACCGCCCAACTCGACGGTCTGGCTCAAAGCCAACGTGACTTCCGCACCGTCGGTGCCGGCCCATTGCCCGGAGCCGGCGATATTTTCCACTTCCAGGGAGACTTCGGTACTGGGGCGGATGCCCGCTTGAACAACGGCCGCATCAGCGGCGCGGAAACGATAGGGGTATTCATCCAGACCAGGGTTGCGCTCGAGCACCCGGGACAGGACGGTCGTCAGATTCACGGATTTCAAATCGATGGTGTCGGCGCCGGTGGCCAAGGGCCAGACCAGCACTAGACCGCCGANCACGACGGCAAGGCCGCCGCACAAAGTACGGTGATGCATNAAACTATGCTCCAAATACGGGAAACGACGGCGCGGGACGCCGGAGGTCATTCAGTACGCTAGAACGACACCGTATTCGGTGGGGGAACGGGAGGTTGGCGCCCAGACAGCACTGCGCCCGGACGCGGATTCGGCGGCCAGGTGTTGCCAAGAGCGAAGTGGGCACCCGCCACGCTGGCGCTTAAAGGCGCGTAGCAAGCGGGGTTGTGACAATCATGATAACCGCCATCGTCGGCGTCCATCGGAAAAGCAGCTGAAACGTTTTTAATATCACCGTCGGCGTGCAACGACAGGCCTGGAGTGTCATGGCTGGCATGGATGGTGGAATCTCCCGCCACCACCAGCCCGTTAACGGCCAGGAACACAACCAGCATTGCTGCGACCCAACGTTTCAACATGCACACCACCTTAATCAGAGCGGAAACAGTACGGCAACGCGCGCATGGCGTCAAAATCACCGTCGGCGCAATAGGGCCACCAGATCAGCGGGTATCGGCATCGGCTTGATCGGGCTGACATCCGCGCNGCCGGTGTTACCGGCGGGCACCCAGATTCGTGACAGCAGTAATGCCGCCACCAGTCGCGGTAACTGACCCCGGACCTCCCGNGCATCCCTGCGTCTCCACCCCACTCGCAGCATCCACCAATGCGCGAGGGTGTGCGGGCCGATAAACCGTTGTCCGATAATGTGCGCTCGCTCAAGATGACGGAACGCCGCTTGCCAGTCGCCTTCCTGATAGGCGAGGCGCGCGAGATCCATTTCATGGCGGAAAGCCCGGCGAAGGCGAGGTTTCATGGACCNGTCCTGCTTTCAGTGAACTCAGGATGTCAATTGAAATACCTGTAGCCACTACAGGGTCAAGCCCGATCATGAATCATCGGCCCCGGTGCGCCGTCCACGCCCAGGTCTCGCGCCACCTCGGCGAGCCGCTTGTCCCGGGTCCACAGACAAGTGGCGTGACTGAGCAGCGTTGCGGCCAGCAGATGCGCGTCGATGAAACCGATACCCCGCCCCATCAGACCGTGCCGCTCGATCAGGAACAACACCTCGTCCTGGTCCGCGACCGGCACCGGTGGCAACCCCCGCAGCAAATCCAGCACCTCGCGGCGGCGGCTCAGGTTGCCGCAGGCCAGCTCGCCGACCACGAAGGGGTGTATCCGCGCCTGGTTACGCTCCAACAGGCGGGCCAGCTCCCGGTCGCCGGCGCGCAGATGGTCCACCCACACCGACGTGTCCACCAGAATCATGGCCGGCGGCGCCCGGGCACCGCCAGATCCGGCTCGGAGCCGCCCAGGCGCGCCAGCCGCAAGGCGCTCTCCCGTTCGATCAATGCCACCAGGGCATCACGGATAATCTGGGTACGTTCCTTAACGCCGGTGAGCCGCTGGGCCTCGGCCAGCAAGTCGTCATCGATATTGATCGTGGTCCGCATCCTGCTGCTCCTCTCCAAGTGTCAGGTTAGCACCAAATATGTCACCAAATGATGCTTATTTCAATGCCCAGGATTGGCGGTTTCGCTGACCTCGCCATTTCGGTTAAATAGCTGTAGTCACTACAGATAGACGAGGGAAGCCGCATGCTTTCAATCGGCGAGTTAAGCCGCGCCACCGACTGCAAGGTGGAGACCATCCGCTACTACGAAAAGATCGGCCTGATGCCCGAGCCGGCGCGCAGTGCCGGCAACCAGCGGCGCTACGGCGAGCGCCACCGGGACCGGCTGCATTTCATTCGCCACTCCCGGCAGTTGGGCTTCAGCATCGAGGCGATCCGCGAGCTGCTCAGCCTGGCCGACCACGACCACCAGGACTGCGCCGCCGTGGACGCCCTGACCCGGCACCACCGCCAGGAAGTGGAAGCACGCATCCGCTCCCTGGCGGCGCTGCGCGATGAACTCGACCGCATGCTGCGCGACTGCGCCGGCGGCGACATCGCCCACTGCGGCGTAATCCAGACGCTGGCCGACCACGGCCGCTGCGACAGCGAGCATATCTAGGCCAGGCGAACGTCCCGGGCGCGCCGGTTAAAGTCCGCCAGCACCGCGTCGATGGACGGCTCCAGGTCGATGCCGCTGTTGATCAGCAGCCCCGCCACCATTTCGTAATGCCCCACTAGAACGGTGATCTCCACCAGCGCGGCGGGCTTGAAGTGCCCGGCCAGGACCTGCCAGTTGGCGTCGCTGATCAGTTTTTCCCGGCACAGATCGTCACAGGCGCGCAGGGCGGCGGCATGGCTCGGGTCGGCGTCATCATGTCCGGTCGCCAGCGCCACGATGTCCGCGTCCGAGACCCCGGCGGATAGCGCGATCTCCACATGCTGCCCCCATTCATAACGGCTGCGGCAATGCCAGGCGGTGCGCAGGATCAGTTTTTCGCGCAGGTCGGCGGGCAATCTGCCGAACGGCATCAGCCGCGACGCGAACCACAGCCACGGCCAGAACAGACGACGATTGGTGTTCAAGACGGGAAAGATGCGCGGTAGCTCTTCGCGCCCGAACAGTCTGCTGACGCCCGAGATAGCGCGGAACGCGACGCCCCGTTGCGATGGCGGCGGCGGTGGCAGGCGCGTTTCGACGGGCTGCCGCCAGCCGCCCTCGGGTTGCAGATAATCCTCCACTGCGGTCATCGGGTTTCTCCTGTCTGGACCGGGACAAAGGCGCGTTCGAGTATCGCACGGTGAGGAGTTCGCGGATCGGTACGCCCGATTTATGGCCCAGCCGGACGGGACCACGCGCAACGGCCAGGGCAGGATAAAGCCACTGTGCCACCAAGGAGCCCCGGCAATGACCGATCTCTATAACAAGAAGTGTTTTATCACCGGCGCCGCCAGCGGCATCGGCCGCGCCGCCGCGCTGGAAAGCGCGCGCCGGGGGGCAATCCTGTTCCTCACCGACATCAACGGGGAGGCGCTGGAGAACACGGTTCGCGAGATTGAGACGGCGGGCGGCTCGGTGGCGTCGAGCCGCGCCCTGGACATCGCCGACCATGCGGCGGTCAAGGCGTTCGCCGAGGACATCCACGCCGGGCACGGCAGCATGGACGTGCTGATGAACATCGCCGGTATCGCCATCTGGGGGCCGGTGGAAAAGCTGCAGCACAAACATTGGCGCGCCCTGGTGGACGTCAACCTGATGGGCCCGGTGCACGTGTTCGAATATTTTCTGCCGGCCATGGTGGCGGCCGGCCGGGGCGGCCATGTGATGACGGTGTCCTCGGCGGCGGGGCTGTTCGGCCTGCCCTGGCACGCCGCCTACAACGCCAGCAAGTTCGGCCTGCGCGGCATCAGCGAGGCGATGCGCTACGACCTGCGCCGGCACCGCATCAAGGTCAGCCTGGCCTGCCCCGGCGCGGTGGACACCGGCCTGGTACAGACCCTGGATATCGTCGGTATCGACCAGACCGCCCCGGACGTGGTCCGGCTCAAGAAACGTTTCCAGAAGCACGCGGTGACACCGGAAAAGGCGGCCACCGCGATCCTCGAAGGCGTCCGCCGCAACCGCTACCTGATCTACACCTCGCCGGAGATTCGTGTCGGCTATTGGTTCAAGCGCAAGTTCGCCTGGCCGTTCGAGATGGTCATCCGCCTGCTGGGCCGGCAACTGGACACGGTGGCCCGCAACCAGCAGTCGTGAATCGGCGAAACAGGTAGGTCGCTTTATTGACGTATCGGCGTTAGAATCGCCGCCGTCTTTTCCCCTGTCCTGCCTGGAAGTCCGCCATGTCCGCCGTGCTGCTGTGTCTCGTAGCTCTCGGGTTCGTCTCCATTGTTGTGGAAGACGTGGTTCATATCGACAAAGCCAAGACCACGCTGTTTTTCGGTTCGCTGGTCTGGGTGCTGTATTTCATTTCGCCGCCCGCCGGCGAGACCCGCGAAGCGCTGATGCTCGCCCTGGACGACAACCTGCTGGATATCGCCTCGCTGTGGCTGTTTTTGATGGCGGCGATGACGTTCGTCGCCTATCTGTCCAGCAAGGGCATTATCGACGGCATCGTCAACCGGCTGATTCCCGAGCGCATGAGCGAACGCCAGTTGATGCTGCTCACCGGCCTGTTCGCGTTCTGCTTCTCGTCCATGGCCGACAACATCACCGCCACCCTGGTGTGCATCGCGATTCTGCTGAATCTGAACCTGCCCACGGACAAGCTGCTGCGTTACGTGGTGCTGGTGGTGTTTTCGGTGAACGCCGGCGGCACCGCCCTGATCACCGGCGACGTTACCACGCTGATGATCTTCCTGGCCGACAAGGTGGAAATCCCCCATCTGCTGCTGCTCAGCCTGCCCGCTTTTCTGGCGGTGGCGTCCCTGTCACTGATGCTCTCCCGGGGCCTGGACGGCCAGCTGGTGCTGGAAAAGAAAGAAGTGCACATCAACGGCGGCGACAAGGTGGTGGCCGGGCTGTTCTTCGCCACCATCCTGTCCACCATCGGCGGCAATATTCTGTTCGGCATTCCGCCGGTATTGATGTTCTTGTTCGGCCTGTCGCTGATGTTCATGGTGGTGCAGTTTCTCAACCGCGACGAGCCCACCCTGGAATACATCCGCAAGATCGAGTTCGACACCCTGCTGTTTTTCCTCGGCGTGCTGCTGCTGGTGGGCATGCTCAAGGAGCTGGGCGTGCTGGCCTACTTCCCGCACCTGTACGACGTGATGCCGCCGCTGGCCGCCAACTATGTGATGGGCCTGGTGTCGTCGCTGTTCGACAACGTGCCGCTGACCGCCGCGCTGTTGAATTCCGGCATCGAGATGACGTTGCCGCAGTGGCTGACCCTCACCTACGCGGTGGGCGTGGGCGGCTCACTGCTGGTGATCGGCTCCGCCGCCGGGGTGGTGGCGATGAGCAAGGTGGAATCGCTCACCTTCGGCAGCTACCTGAAGTACTCCGGCTATCTGCTGGTGGCCTATTCCGTCGGTTTCGCCGGCGTGCTGGGTGTCAGCGCGCTGCTGTAACCAGAAAGCAATTAGATGAACCAATTAATTTCTTTTGTCGAATCCAAACTTGTATGGTTTGTCATTTTTGTAGCCGGGTTAGGGCTAGCAATCCCAGANACCGGTCAGTTCCTGGAACCTGGCATCGGGCCATTACTGGCGTTTCTGATGTTCATTATCAGCCTCACCTTCGACGCGCACGATGTACGAACGGTGCTACGTAAGCCGTCAAGGCAATTCCTGGCGCTAGGCTTGGTCTATGGACCCATGTCGATTGCCGGGTGGTTAACCGGACGCCTTTTTTTTGGAAGTGGCCCACTGGCTGCGGGGCAAACCTTACTTGGCACTCTGCCAACCGATGTCTCCTCCCCCCTTCTGGTACTGATGGCGCGGGGCAATGTTGCTCTGGCTGCGGTATTCAACGCCATCAACACAGCACTGTCTCCGTTCATCGTTCCCTTTCTTTTCCTATGGCTCACGGGAATACAACTGGAAGCGCCACTTGGATCCATCATCCTGGAACTGGTATTGATCGTTTTCGTCCCTACTGTGTTGGGTGTGAGCTTGCGTACAGGATTTCGAGGCTTGTTCGCACGGCACGACTCCCATTACGCGGGGCTGGGTTCAATTATCTACCTATTGATACTGCTCGCCGTGGTAGGGCCAAATGCGGCAATCATTATTAACTACGGCTGGTACGCTTTTGTCATTGCGGGGGCGGCCTTGTGCCTGAATCTGATTGGCTATTTAGTAGGAGTGGCCTCACGGCTACTAACCAATGATCGCAGGGATGTGATTACATACCTCTTCACCGTAAGCAAAAAGGAATTCAGTATTGCCGCTGCTTTCGTGGCCGCATCGGGCTTGCCATCAGAAATAGCGATCCCGTCCGCTTTTTTTGCCGTGGTTCAAATGATCACCTCGCCTATCGCCGCCAAGATCATCGCACGAAACCAGGCACCTCCATAAAGAACTAAAGGACTTCGACGTCGATCCACGTTTTCTATGAGACTAAAAGTTCTTGGCCCTCAGTAAGCAACCAACCATCGAATATCCGATGATGACGCTTGGAGCTTTCTTAAAAGTCAGCTTCGCTAATTCCAGCAAGAACCCCGCAAGTCTCAACCTCGCGGTCATCGTTGCAACGCTTTCTTAGCGAAATGAGCTGTTCCTCGAGCTCCAACAGAGCCGTTATCCGCGACCGCACATGGGAGATATGCTCGTCAACCAAGACGTTAACGACGGCACAAGACTGATGCGGATCGCCCTGGCATTTCTGCAGTTCGGAAATCTCAGACAGTGAAAGGTCCAGAACCCTACAGTGGCGGACGAAGGCCAACTGCTCAGTGTGTTTTTCGGTATAAATACGATAACCATTCTCCTGCCGGTCCGGCGGCGGCAACAGACCTTGCCGCTCATAGAAGCGAATCGTCTGAGTGTCGACCCCTACCATGCGCGCCAACTGACTAATGAGCATCAGGCTTCTCCTCACCGTTTTCTTTACCCTATTGACCTTATAGCCACCATATGGTTTTGAATGGCTATATCATGTTTTGCGACTGGACCTGTTTCATGAGCCAATCCTTTGACAGGCCCTCTGGCCGTAGTGCAACAACCCCATCGGGCACCGATAGTGCTGACGGCTCCGGAGCATTAGGGGCATGGACCAGCACTTATAGGGTACCCAAGATGGACTGTCCGTCAGAAGAACGAATGATCCGCTTGGCTCTGAGCGGTTTTGAAGAGGTCCGCACGCTGGCCTTTGACCTGTCGAACCGCCGATTGGAGGTCGTACATCATGGCGAGGCTGACCCTATCACTGAAAAGCTAGCCACCTTAGGGCTAGGAGCCTCGCTCCAAGGGACCATCGCTACCGATCCCGAAACCGTCGAGGCCGCCGGATCTTCGACCCTCTCTGCGGAGCAGGAATCCGGCAGTCTGCGTTGGCTGCTGGGTATCAATGCTCTCTTGTTCGTGGTGGAGATGACTGCCGGCTTGATCGCCCAGTCCACCGGACTGCTCGGAGAATCGCTGGACAACTTTGCCGATGCGGCAGTGTACGCAATCGCCCTTTATGCGGTTGGGCATGGTGTGAAAATGCAGGTGCGCGCCGCCAACCTTGCTGGTGTACTCCAGCTGATTCTAGCTATAGGCGTACTCGTGGAAGTGATGAGACGCTTTGCATTCGGGAGTGAACCTGAATCGCTGGTGATGATGGCTATCGCGTTCGTCGCACTGATTGCCAATATCAGCTGCCTTCTGCTCATATCCAAACATCGAGAGGGCGGGGCGCATATGTGTTAGTGGCCAATTAAAATGACCCACTACTGGCCATTAATTTTGACCCACCTCCGAGTGGCCGTCAGGCCACAGAACCAGCTACTGTCCCCCGC